>Ga0209755_10003580_pt1 | contig 19295 bp, 11 predicted proteins | sample TergutCo191P1_FD_187301 | JGI IMG/M metagenome (GOLD analysis project Ga0209755, IMG submission 187301) | Cornitermes sp. P1 segment gut microbial communities from Petit-Saut dam, French Guiana - Co191P1 (SPAdes) (version 2) | ecosystem: Host-associated > Arthropoda: Insects > Digestive system...
CCCCCCCCGTTATACTAACTCATTAATATTTTTATTTGTTTTATACATTTTTTTAGGTTCTCCATTTCTTTTTGCTGAGGAAACGCACCCTGTTTCTGATGAAGTTAAACCAAAGAAAGAAAAGATTCCCTATATTTTAACTGTACCGAACTGGTTTCTTGGAGTCGGACCGGAGGTTAACGGCTTTACACGTATGACTTCTGATGAGGATAAAATTGCCTTTGGCGGGAATTTTATCTGGGGTGTTCATTTTCTTAAAGACTTTGGCACGGGCGTTAAGGTTACTTACTTTAATAACTTCGATACTGTAGGAGCGTTTGAAGCAGCCGCGTTCTTTAGATATTATTTCCCGTTTAAGAAAAGAGGTTTATTCGCGCAAGCAGAAGCCGGTCTGGCTCTTCTTTTTGAATACGGGTATACGTTTACGGCGTTTACAGGAGGACTTAGAGCAGGCTGGCGTTTTAACATTAAAGACAGGTTTTACATAGAGCCTTCCGCCCGTCTTGGGTACCCGTATGTTTGGGGCGCGGGGGTAATGGTTGGAATAAATTTCAATATTAAGACAAAGCCCAAAGAAGAAAAAAAAGAAGAACAGGTATTAGAATCCTCGAACGGCATTGTGATTATTAAAGAAAGCGAAAACCTTACTCGTATTCAGGTATCATCCATCATTTTCAGATCTGATAACGCTGATTTTGATGGTTTAAGCGCTGAGATATTGCAAAACAACTTTGTCACTCTGGGGCGTATGGCTCAAATCTTAAACATGTACAGCGGTTACAAAGTATTGGTTGAAGGACACGCTAATCCGACAACGCCTGATAAAAGCGCGGCAAGGGAAAGAGAGCAGGCTATTTTACAGAGGTTAAGCGAACAGAGGGCTTTAAGGATTGTAGAAGAGCTTGTAAAGCTCGGCGTGGACAGAAGCAGACTTACATATGTCGGAGCGGGTGTTACAAATCTTGCGGCGCCGTGGAATGACGCAGAGAACAACTGGAAGAACAGAAGAGTAGAATTTATTTTAACAAGGTAAGGGGGAGTAAAGATGAAAGGAAAAAGAATAACGGTAAGCATTATTTTTACGTTTTTTGTTTTGATAGTCTTGAGCTCTCTTGTATCCTGCGACAACATATTTGTAATTGCGATTTTGAATAACAAGGTACACGTAAAAACAAGCGGGAACGGAACAGCGTCCGCAACGCCTGATTATGCCGAGAACGGCAGATTCATCTCGCTAACCGCCGCGCCCGGTGACGGATACTTGTTTGATAGATGGGTAGTAGAATCCGGAAGCGCGATGATTCAAAACGTTTACGCGAATCCGGGCGCTTTTTCCATGCCTTCCGGGGTTGTGACGGTAAGGGCAGTATTTGAAGAAATTAATAAATTTTTTCTTGTTATTGTAGAAGACGACGGGAACGGGACAGGCAAGGCTGACGCTTCACCGGCGCATATCGAAAGGGAAGTTGTTATAACGGCATTCTCCAACGACGGTTATGTATTTGACAAATGGGAAATCATTTCAGGAGACATAGAAATTTTAGACAGAGCGGAAAATCCCGCTGTTTTTATTATGCCTGCTGAAGATGTAATAGTAAAAGCGACATTTAAAGAAATAATACATAATGCCTATGCCACATCTGTTGTTTTTAATGACGTTATTTACGGTTACAACCAGCCCGATCCGCATACCATGACGTTACATAATGTAGGCGAATATTCATTTAGTGTTTTAAGTATCGCGCTTGGCGGTACTGATACCGATAAATTTATCCTTAATAGTAATATAAGTAACATTGGAGCCGGGAGCGAAGAGTCATTTACAATACAGCCGAAAGCAGGACTTAACGTAGGAGAATATACAGCGGAAATTGTTATAACGATTTCCGGTTTGGGAGAGATAATAGAGCCTGTATCTTTCACAGTAATTAAAAAAGCATTAACTTTAACATTAACAAATATAAGCAGGACATCATTAACGCCTCTTTCAGGAGAAACATCCTTATTGTTTATCGTTAATGTTACAGGGCTTGTCGGCGGAGACACAGCCGCTGTTATATGTTCCGCAGTTCCAACAGGTTTGTTATTAAACAGCGGCGGGGCTGTCAACATTGGTACAAATGGGCTTGTTTATAACGGCGCAACCGCGTTTGCTAACCCGGCTGTTACATTGAATTTCACGGCAAGCGCAAGCAGTAATTACAGTTTTAGCAATGGAACAACAGTGCCATTTAATTTAAATGTATACGATGGGCAAGTTAATTACACTGGCACGGCAGGGACATATGACCGCCGTATACCTGTTAATTCGGGTAACATTTCTGTATTTAACACGTACGCGAATACTGTATTAGGTCTTACACGGCACTACAAACTTGTACAAAACGTGACATTACCGGCGGTGAGTACAGGCAGCAACTGGACGGCGATTGGCAACAGCATAAGCGGCAGCGTAACTCAGTTTACAGGCAGTTTTGACGGGCAAAGTTATACAATTGCCAACCTTACTATTAGGATATCATCGGTTGGTTATAACTCTAATACTGACAACTACAGCAGCGGAATGTTTGGATATATTGGAGCAAACAGCGTTGTACAAAATCTTGTACTGACAAATTGTTATATCGACAGTTATGCCGGCGGCGGCGCCATAGCATGTGAAAATCGCGGTACGGTGCAATATTGCTCTTCTACTGGCGATATTTATGGTAACGGTTATCCGTTAGGTGTTTGTGGAGGTATTGTTAGACATAATTACGGCATTGTTCAAAATTGTAATGCTACGGGAAATGTAAGAGGTTATACTGCTGGTGGTGGCATTGTAGCAAGTAACATGGGTTTGGTTCAAAATTGTTCTGCTACTGTCGTCAGTGTTAGAGGTGTTTATACTGCTGGGGGTATTGCAGGACAAAATAATTCCGGAAGAATAAGTAATTGTTATACTACAGGAACTGTTGATGGCGGTCGCGCTGGAGGCATTGTAGGACAAAATGACGGTACAGTAGAAAATTGTTATGCTACAGGTGCTGTTAGCGGTGTTAGCGGTAGTTATACTGTTGGCGGTATTGCTGGTACTAATTATTCTGGAAGCACAGTACGAAATTGTTATGCTTCAGGAAATATTGATGGGAATTCTAGTACTGCTACTGATAATTCAGTAGGCGGCATAGTAGGTTATAATGAGTCAGGCAGCACAGTAGAAAAATGCTATGCCACAGGCAATGTTACAGGCCGTGTTTATACAGGCGGAGTAGTTGGAAGGAATGCAGGCTCAGTAACTTATTGTGTTGGTTTAAGCAAAGAGGTTAGAACCGCTTCTACTACCAACGCAAATGTTGGACGCGTTGTGGGAATTAATAACACAGGCGGTACGCATACCTACAATTCTGCGCGAAGCGATATGACAATAAGGTACAATACAAACACCGTTTATAATCCGACTGTTATAAACTTTTCCAGTAAAGACGGTTATTCCATTAGTCACCTTCACTATTACGAAGCTTACTGGTGGTATTGGGACGCAGATTACGGGTTCTGGAGCAATAGTATATGGGAATTCCGAAATAACTATCTGCCAATCTTACGCAATATGCCTCAAGGGACGCAGAACCCTACCGTTAATTAAAAAAGGTGTCAGTCACCTATGCTATCAGTGGTACAGGTGACTGACATCGCTAATAAAGGGCAGGAGGTGACAGCGGGGGGGAAAACAATCTTAGAATTCTTAAAACCGCTTTACAACAAAAAGGTAAGGCGCCTACAATTTTTCGATTTCTTCGATGGAGAGCCCGGTGATCTTTTGAACAAACTCGGGAGTCGAACCTTCGGCGAGGAGGTTACGCGCGATTGTTTGTTTTTCTTCTTCACGCGCTTCTTCGCGTGCTTCCTTGGCGCGAATCTCCGCGATTTCCTCTATAGTCAGTTCATCAAAAAGCATATTCAATACCTCCGATGCGTGTTTCTTCAGAAACTCTCTTAATACATTATGTTCAATACAGTATTTTACAGCACTTCTTACAGCTTCATCAAGCGATAAATATTCGCTAAACTCCTTTATTTTCGCCATGAAAAAACTGTAGTTTTCTAAGGTTTCGCATTTCTTTAATATCTCTGGGTTTTTTCCGTGATTGATGTTATATACCTGAACCGGTTGTAAAGCACAATGAACTCAGGTGTCGGAATCTTTTCAAGCTTCCTTTGATAGAGCTTATCCCTGTCAATGATCTTTTCGTACACACGAGCGATGTACATTAATAACCTGAGCGGCACATTTTCATTAACTGTAGACTGGTGTTCGATCAGAACGACAATTCGGTTGTCAATAGTAAAGGACAGATCGTTAATCTGCCTCATGAATAGCGCTTCTGAAAGGGTATTAATATCGACGATCGCGTCTTTGGGAATTTCTATTCCTTCGATAGCTGAATAGAGTTCCCGCAGAACATCCGGTGTGCCGAAAAGCACAGAGAAAACACTGTTTTTGTGATTTCTTTTAACATTCAAATCCATATAGATCACTCCCGGGTGAAAGATATAACCTGAAAAAAGGTCATATATATATGGGTGCGAGAGTGCCCAAAAGCTTGCTTAAAAATGAAAAAAATTAATTTTTTTCAAACAAGTTTTGTTACATAAAGAATTAATATTATTTCTCCCGCTTCTTCCATCTTGGCTAAATCCGGCAAAAATTGTAAAGTATGTTAAAGGAAAAAAACATGAAGCCATTTGCGCAAATGACAAAAGACGAATTATCAGCTTTAAAGAACGGTCTGGAAAGCCAGTTAAAAAGCCATAAGGAAAAGGGTAAGAAGCTCAACATGACCAGGGGTGTTCCCTCGGTTGAACAACTGGATCTTTGCAACGAAATGCTGAGTTGTCTGACATCTGATGATTATAAAGCCGTAAATGGAACCGACTGCCGCAACTACGGCGGGCTTGACGGCATCCCTGAATTAAAAAAAATATTCGCAGAGCTTTTAGATTTATCCGAGGATGAAGTAATAGTCGCGGGTAACTCATCGCTCGCTTTGATGTTTGACAATGTTGCTGTAAATATGTCGCACGGAGTCAGAGACGGAACGCCCTGGCATAGTCAGGGGAAGGTAAAATTTTTATGCCCTACGCCGGGTTACGACCGCCATTTTACAATCTGTAATTATTTTCATATCGAGATGATCCCGATCGAAATGGGGTTCGACGGCCCCGATATGGATACTGTAGAAGAAATGGTCGCTTCCGATCCAATGATTAAAGGCATCTGGTGCGTTCCCAAATTTTCCAATCCTACAGGCATTGTTTATTCGGAAAACACGGTAAAACGTCTGGCGAATCTGAAGCCAGCCGCAAATGATTTTCGAATTTACTGGGACAATGCCTACGCCTTCCACGATTTGAGCGATTCAATCTCCGCCATTGCGAATATTATCCGCCTCTGCGAAGAAGCCGGAAACCCGAACATGGTTTATATTTTTGTTTCGTTTTCAAAAGTAAGTTTCGCCGGAGCCTCCGTCACCTGCATGGCGTCTTCAAAATCGAATTGCGAGCATATCCGAAAGAGACTTAGTGCGCAGACAATCGGTCCCGATAAATTAAACCAGTTGCGCCATGCGCGTTTTTTCAAAGATGCGGCAGGTGTTAAAGCTCACATGAAAAAACACGCGGCAATTTTAAAACCAAAGTTTGAGCTTGTAAATAACACTCTTCAAAATGAACTCGGCGGACTTGATATCGCAAGATGGACAAACCCGCAAGGCGGTTATTTTATCAGTTTTGATTCGCTGGAAGGCTGCGCGAAACGCATAGTCGCCCTGTGCGCGGACGCCGGTGTCGCTTTAACGCCTGCCGGCGCGACATATCCCCACGGAAATGATCCGCAGGACAAGAACATCCGCATTGCGCCTACTTGTCCTCCTCTTGGCGAGTTAAAAGAAGCGCTGGAAATTTTCTGCATTGCGGTTAAGCTGGCAAGTGTGGAGAAACTGATAACGCGTTTTTAAAATATTATAGTAAAGGTGTCAACCTAGATATTTTCCGAGTTTCTCAAACATTTCGTTAACGTCCAGCGGTTTTCCCAAATGATCATCCATACCCGCTTCAATGCAGGCTTCAATATCTTCCTTAAAAACATTCGCTGTCATCGCGATAACCGGCAGTTTTCTGTTTTTTAATTCCGGGATTGCTCTTATAAGCCGGGTAGCTTTGTATCCGTCAATTAGGGGCATTTGAATATCCATAAAGACGCAGTCGTATTTATCTAAATTTGCCTTAACCAAATCATACGCTTCTTTTCCGTTTTCGGCGCAGTCAATTGAAATGCCTGTTCCTTCCAAAAGCGAGATTATTATTTCGCGGTTAACTTCCACATCCTCCGCAAGGAGTAAATTTTTTCCTGTAAAATCGTTATTCTGCGGCAGAGCGGCGCTGTCTGTCTGTTCGTCGTTTTGATCGCCTTCGGCTTTTTGATTTTTTATCGTAAAAATAAACGACGCGCCTTTTCCGAGTTCGGAAACAATCCAGATATTGCCGTCCATCAATTCGATTATGCGCTTGGAAATAACAAGTCCCAATCCTGTGCCGCCGAACCTGCGGCTTATTCCGCTTTCAGCCTGACCGAACGCGTTAAAAAGCCTTGCCTGCTGTTCGGCTGATATACCGATTCCGTTGTCCTTTACTTCGATACGAAGTTCATATTCGTCGTTTTTTTCGCCGAGCATGACGGCTTTTAAACTTATTTCGCCTTTTTCCGGCGTGAATTTTACCGCGTTCGTTAAAAGATTTGTTATTACCTGCACAAGGCGCTGATCGTCGCCGATCAGGTAATTCGGAATTCTTTCGTCAATCTCAAGGGATAATTTCTGGTTTTTTTCATCCAGACGGAAGTTGGTGACGCCTATCGCCTTCTGCAGCATTTTTGTAAAGTTGTATCTAACGGGGGATAATTCCAGCTTGTTCGCTTCTATTTTTGACATATCAAGCACATCGTTAATAATACCCAAAAGGTGCGCGGACGCGTCTTCGATTTTACCGAGGGCAATATTTTTTTTCTCGAGATTATTTTCACTTTTACAGATCATAGTCATGCCGACGATTGCGTTAAGCGGAGTGCGTATTTCATGGCTCATGTTGGCAAGAAAATCGCTCTTGGCGCGGTTTGCGGAATCCGCTTCGGCAGTGCGTTTCTTGACAAGGGTTTCCAGCCGCCGCTCTTCATTGTGTTTTCTTACAAACATAACAAGCATAAGGATAAGGACAGATAAAAGCAGAATTGATACGCCTATAAGCCACGGCACCCGGCTTTGCGCGATTTTGCCTTTGTAGTCGTAAGTTTTAAGCACCCATTGATTCGCAATACTTTTTATATCAATTACTAAAAGAGCCTTGTTGAAGATGGAGCATAAAATTCTCTGATCTTTATTAAATCCCAAATATGATTCCGTTGTCCAATCAAAAACCAGATTGGCTTTATAACCGGAATATTCATGGTAGTTTGTCAGCGCAAGGAGGCGGCGCTGGTTGGATGCCACCATATCAACTTCTCCGCGTTCAAGCGCGACGAACGTTTTATCGGAGCTTTCATAATTTTTGATATGCGGATGATTCGGAAACCAACTGTTAAACATTTCGTCATAAGCTGTGCCGACAGGTATTGCGACAGTAACGTCTAAAACATCTTTTAATTTTACATTGGGAGTTTCGGATTTTGAAAGGAGCGCGTAGTTGTCAATTAATGTCGGAGTAGTCGGCCAGAGAAATCCTTTAGATTTTCGTTCATCAGTAAGAATAAGCTCTGAAATTATAAACGCGTCTCCAGATTCCAAAAGACTTTGTAATTCAGGCCATTCCGTATCCTTGTCGTTTATCAGTTTGAACGAAAGGCCGGTGAGGCTGAATACTTCATCCAATACGTCAAAGTAGATTCCCTGCCATTGCTTTTCATATTTATTAAAAAAACTTATCGGATAATTGTAATGCTCGGCGACAAATGGAATTTCCCTGTTTTCCAGCAAGAATGCGCGTTCTTCGTCGCTAAGCATTAAAAAGAATTTATGTCTGTTGTATTCTTTTTCGCCTTGTTTATACAGTTCCATGAAATGGGACGTTTCTCCGTTTTGCATCGCCTTCTGCACAATCGAAATAATCGGCGCAAGTTCATTCCTGTACGCAGCCATAGAAACAGGATTGTAAATTAACGGAAGAAAATCTATTGAAATTACATCGCCGTATATGTCAAAGGACGCTTCTATTATACCCTCCTCAAGAAAAGCGTCTATTTTACCCTGTTTTAATAATACATAAGCGTCATGAGTATCTTCAACAAATGTAACGTCAAAATAATCATAACTGCCTGAAGTAATGGCATAATTATATGCCATGGTTCCTTCAAGCAGCGCAAAGTGAAGCGGCCGTGTTTCGATAATTTTGGAAAAAGGGTGACTGTCAACAAGCCTCATATATTTTAACGTGCGCTGTGATATTGCGTCCGTTAAATAGTACATATCTCTGCGCTCTTCGGTATCAGTCATATCGCTTGTAAAATCAACTGTTCCGTCATGCAATCCGTCAATAATATCGTGCCATTGAAAATTTTGAGGTATAAATTTTATTCCGAATAATTTTGTCAGCCATGCGCATATTAACGCGGAGTAGCCGGATATTTCGCCGCTCACCAAATCTAGAAACGCCTCTGTGGAAGGAACCATGCCGTAAATAAATGAGTCATATTTTTTGGCAAGCTCTTCAACTGCGTGAATTTCATGGCTGGTCACTGTCGGAATATCTTTGTAGGATGTAAACAGCGGAGTAACGGCTGAATGTTTGACGGAATTTTGCGCAGGCGATTGACCGCATCCTGCCAATACCGCGATCAATATAAAAACTGAGAATACGGAAAAAAAAGCAATGTTAAAAACACGTTCACGCATTATCACTTCTATTATATTATAAATACTTTTAATCCTCAAGCATTGTTATATGCAGTTTTTACGGCTTATCAGTTTATATTAAGCAATGTGTCTGTTGACAGGTTCCCTATAAAAAATATATAAATATTACAGAGGAGATACTATGGGTTATGTAGACAACATTATCGCGGGCATCGAGAAAAGAGATGCCGGTCAGCCTGAGTTTATTCAGGCTGCGAAGGAAGTATTAGAGTCACTGCGGATTATCGTAGATCAGGACAGTACATACGAAAAAGCAGGTCTTTTAGAGCGGCTTGTCGAGCCGGAACGCGCTCTTATTTTTAGGGTTCCGTGGCTGGACGATTCAGGCAAAGTTCAGGTTAACCGCGCGTTCCGCGTGCAGTTCAATTCGGCGATCGGCCCCTACAAGGGCGGACTTCGTTTCCATCCTTCCGTCAATTTGAGTATTATTAAATTCCTCGGTTTTGAACAGATTTTTAAGAACTCCCTTACAGGGCTTCCAATGGGCGGCGGCAAAGGCGGCTCGGATTTCGACCCCAAGGGAAAGAGCGATAACGAAGTAATGCGTTTCTGCCAGTCTTTCATGACTGAACTTTACAGGCACATCGGTCCCGATACCGACGTTCCGGCAGGCGACATCGGAGTCGGCGGAAGAGAAATCGGTTTTATGTACGGCCAGTACAAACGTATCGTAAACAGGTTCGAAGGCGTGCTTACAGGAAAAGGATTAAACTGGGGCGGGTCTCTTGCAAGAACCGAAGCTACAGGTTACGGTCTTGTTTATATCGTAGACGAATACCTTCAAGCCAAGAGCGACAGTTTTAAAGGAAAGAAAGTCGTTATCTCGGGAAGCGGAAATGTCGCGATTTACGCGGCGCAAAAAGCGATGTCTTTAGGCGCGACAGTTGTGAGCATGTCCGACAGTAACGGATACATCTTCCATAAAGACGGCATCAATCTTGATACAATTAAAGACCTTAAAGAAATAAAAAGAGAAAGGCTTTCTAAATATACCGATGCCCACAAAGACGCGGTTTACACAGATGCCGGCAAAGGCAGGGTATGGGACATTCAGTGCGACATCGCTCTTCCGTGCGCGACACAGAACGAGCTTCTTCTTGAAGACGCGAAAACTCTTACATCCAACGGCTGCAAAATTGTAGGCGAAGGCGCGAACATGCCAACGTCAATGGACGCAACAGAACTGCTTCTTAGCAAGGGCGTTGCGTTCTTCCCCGGCAAAGCGGCAAACGCGGGAGGGGTTGCGACATCCGGTTTGGAAATGTGCCAGAATTCCGCGCGTCTTCCATGGTCGTTCGAAGAAGTGGACTCAAGATTAAAAGGTATAATGCAGGGTATTTTCCGCAGTATGGATAACGCGGCGAAAGAAGCCGGTAAACCCGGTAACTTTGTAATCGGCGCCAACATCGCAGGCTTCAAGAAAGTAGCTAAAGCCATGCTGGATCAGGGTGTGATTTAGCTATTAACAGGCGTGAAAGTGACAGGCGGCTCCATTAAATCCTGGATGCCGTTTGTTCCGACCCGCACTCTGGAAAGTATCATAAGTCCTGCGGCTGATTCGATTCTGTAAACCATACGGTTTTCTGTTGTTTCGTTTTCGCCGCGCAGTTCTAAAAGGTCGTTATTGTCTACTTGATAAAAGACATAGCGGCCTTTTCTTATATTGGTGTTGGAAGTAATCGTGTACTCGCCTGAGCTGTTGAATTGAATCCTGCCCCATGACGAATCGAACGCCGCGTTGATTGTGGGCTGCAACTGCGAAACGGTTTCTTTAAAGTTCGCGGTTCCCGCGCGGCGGTAGGAGCCGTCCCACGTCGTGTTGGCGGTTATCCTCAATCTTACATCTTCTATTACCCTTAATTTGATGCTGTCCAATGATTCAAGTTCAATATCGATAGAGCGGAGCAGGGTGCTTATCGATATATTCTGGCTTCTTATAAACAAACCGAACCGGGTAGGGTTTGATGTCTGCCAGCGGAAAACCTGCTGCGCCTCGTCGCCGTAGAAAATAATTTCTCTTCCGGCGGGGTTAAAATATAAATACTGCATTGTGTCGATTGTCCCTTGAGGAGTTACATAGTACCAAAGGTCGTTAATAAATTCTTCAAAAACGCCGGGAGCGCCGCTTAATAATTCCCTCAGCCGTCTTTGTTCAATTTGGGAGCCGGGAATTCTTGAAACATTGATCTGCTCGTATTTCTCAGTCAGAGTGTTGAATGCGTAAATCGTTTCTATTTGATCCAGCATATTTAACGACGCGCTGTCGTGCCCGTAGGAAGCGAGGGTATGGCTTTGCCCCCTTGTAATACCCTGCTGATACGCCAGCGAGCGTCCGGCTTCTTGAATTACAATAGAGCCCGCAATCTGCAGTTCCGCTATTTTGCTGTATTCCCGATCTGCGGCTTGATCCTGATTGTGCCTGAATATGGTCATTGTCTGCTCGTTATTGGCGTTCATACCGGTAACAATGATACAACTGTTTCTGTCGCCGATTAAATCCTGGCTGAAAATGGAGATAGTTTCATTTCTGGTGGCGGCGATAGGTGTGCTCCACATCCGTCTGTATCCGCGCTGGACAAGATCGTAACCCAAAAAAGTAAGGAAAACCGAAGCTGCAGCGCTGTCCGCGCGGTAGATTACAAACTGCTCCTCCATCTGGTGCGTTTCGCTCTGCCGGTTTAAGACGGCGATTACTGTTTCGTTATCTTCCAGAGACATTTTTAAACTAAGGTTCTCCTCGCGGATAAGCCAGCCAGCTTGTTCCGATGAGGACAAGGAAGCGGTCTCCCTCGGAGTTACGATTCGTGTTTTTGTTTCTTCGTTTGATTCTTTATGAAAAATACGGTCGAACAAACCGGTTGCTAAAAAGATAATTAGAAGGATCGATAAAGAGGCGACCGCGATGGAGGAATTAATTAGAGCTTTTTTCATCATGTTCAGATTATCATATATTGAGCCGCGGTTCTACACTCAGGCTAGCGCGAAAAAAACGCCGCCGCCGATCTTTTAACTTTTGATTCAAGATTCAATCCGACGACAAGCGCGCGCCAGTTTGAAAATTCTTCGATTCTGGAAAAACGCAAAAGATTTGCCTGCGGGCTTGAAAGGACGGACGAAAGCGCCTGAGGCGACGCGCTGATCAGAAGGGTGTAGCTGTAGCCGGAACTCTGTTTTGATCCCGCGTCTTTTAACGCGCCAGAAAAATCAGGGTTGTTTCCCGCAGGCGCCAAATCCCTTATGCTTTTTTTTACAGCTTCCCTGTCTGCGGCGCTGTCCATCTTCCCTGTATAAATAACTTTTGATTGCTGTCCGGCGCTCCAGACATTAACAAGATCTCCGTCAGAAAGAATTTGATCAAGGCGTGTATTTACCCATGTTGTTATTTCGTTTTTTACGCCCGTGAGAGAAGAGGAGCCGTCGATTATAAGGTTTACGTCGATTGGAGCGCGCTGGGCGAAAACCGGAGAAATACTGAAGAGCATTAAAAAAGCGGCGGTAAGCAAAATGCCGATATTTTTGAGGCTTTGCCTCGCGATTCTATTTATCATGCTTGTATTTTAATATATTATCGAAAATATTGCTAGTTTTTTATATCCTCGTTTTTGCCCTAAAAAAGAGCTTTACAACTGGTTTAAACATATGATATTCTTCCATAAGGTTATAGTTATAAACTAATTTTTAAGGAGAGTTATATGGGAGCAATTGATCTGCCCAAATCCCCGAATGTATTCCATCCGGAGAAACCAAGCGCAGTCGGTTCACGCAATTCATTAGCGCAGGAATATCGTGATCAGCAGGCTGAAGTAAATCTGTTACTGGAGGAAGAAACCAATAAGGTTATCCACCACTTAACAGCTCGTCTGCCAAAAGACGTTCTTGAACGCCTTGACGTAATGGGCAGCGTAAAAGAAAAGCTGTACAATTACTTCAACCAGAATTACCAGAACATGTTCAACCGTTACATGGTAACGAGCGAAGATGAAATGGTTAAGAAAGTCAGAAACTTCATCGACAAGGAAGAGACAAAAGTTCTGACACGGTACACGCCGAAAGAAATTGCAGACCTTCTTGACGCCGTTGGCGGCGCCGACAAGTTCAACACAGGCGAAATTGAAAAATCAGTAGTTAATATGTACGGCCACTTGCAGGGCCACATCCAGAGGGGAGTCAACGAGCTTGAAACCCACACCAACAGCATCCTTCGTCAGAAAACAGACACCGGCGCTTTCGTCCGCGGCGAGAACGCATACTCCATCGTAAAATGCGCGTTCAAAGACAATGCGTTAAAACCCAAGACAGTTACCGATGTTAAACTTTCTGTCAACATTTTAGATTCGGAACTTATCAGCCCGATCTTCCATTACCAAGTAACAGTTGAATATCTCGTTAAAGATTTAATCGCGAAGCACATCATCGACAGCATCGACAAACTTATCGAAGAGATTAAAGACGAAAGAATTGACGAGGGCATGGAAGAACTTACGGACGGAGAGATCATCTTTACAAAGCTCGGCAAGGTAGATACCTTCACAGATGACGATTCCGAAAACGAGAAATCAAAACGCTATACCTTCCTTGCGAAAAGACTGATGGACAGGCTGACAGACCTTCGCGCCGAAATTGATCCTGAATCATTCGACGCTCTTAATGTCCGCGAAGGCATCAAGAAGATCATCGACATGGAAAATATCCGCAACCGCGGCTTCAACACGGCGATTAACTCAATTACCGCGATTCTCGATACTTCCAAGATGGGATACCAGTACATCGAAAACCTCAAGAACGGCCGCGAAGTCATTATCCGTGAATATGAAGACACCGATAACGCCAACCTGCCGGACGAGCGCTATTCGATCAAACTGCGCTATTTCGACAATGCCCAGCTCATCGAAGACCGTAAGGCATATGACGTTATGCTTAAGAGTTTCGAGACCGAAATTCAGCACCTCTGGGATGTTCTGGAAGTTATTTATCAAGAGAAGAAAGGCTCCAGTATTACAGATTTCTCCGATTTAGCCGGCAAGAAAAAGAGCAAAATCCAGAAAAACATCAAAGAAAAGAGCGGAGAGCCCCTTTACGAAGATATTGCCAAGGTTTGGGACGAAATTTCCTTTATCAAATCGGCGGAAACCGAAGTTGAAAAATCCAACCGCACCTATATCTGGGAAAAAGACAGAATCCGCAGCCGCATTATCCTTATGCGCAACAAAATGAAGAAAATGTGGGATTATCTGTTCCCGGTAGAAAGACGCGTAATGGAAGACAGGCTCGCATGGCTGGAAAAAGAATATTACAGATTCGACTACATGATTAACCCCTATCACCTCCAGCCGGGTATCCTCCTTGACGTGGATATTACTTCCATCAAAAGGAAGAAAGCTACATTGGACGCGATGGCGAACGTTCTCAACGAATTCCTCCACGGCGTATCAAAGGGCTTCCAGGATGCCGCATTTGCGTCATTCAGCAGAAGAAGATCAACTGTACGCGAAGACATCAACCAGTCATTCGCTACAATTGCCGAAACCGAAGAAGAGCAGGTTGTTCCTGCCGCGGCTCCCAAGCCAAGACCGGCGGCGATTGCGGCTCCAAAAGCTAAAGCAAAATCCGCTCCCAAGAAGAAAGGCGTAGTTGATTCAAAAGCGAAAGCCAAGAAGAGCAGCGGACGCGGCGGTGTTGCAGAACTATAAGCGTTAAAGCGCTTAAACAATTTTAAGTGTGTTTACTTAGCGCCCCCGATTGAATTCTCGGGGGCGTTTTTTTCAAAAAGGAGGCTATATGGCTGACAATGTCAATCTGGAAATTCTTTCTACCCGTTTGGGTTTTAACAGCGCGGTTAGACACATTAAAAAAACAATGGAAATAGCATCAAACGCCAACTCAAACCTTGGCGATATTATTTTTGAAATGGATGACGAGGAGTTAACAAGCGGCAGAACCGGACTTCTTTTAAGAATGTTATTAGTTGACAAGCTCGGTTATAAAACAGCGTCAGCCAATCTTTCTTCGGAAGTAAAAGATCTGTCGGTTCTTTCCAAAGAATTCGCTAAATGGAACGGCGTTGATCTTGTCGCGGCTTACCACCATCCTGAAATGGGTCTTCTGGTAGCGAATCCAAAAGTTGCGGAAGAATTGACAGGTTTCGGACAGCTTCGAAAGCGCGAACTCATGGTTGTATACGCCGGTCTTCAGGGCGGCGAGACAGATGAAAACTGCCAGAAGGCCGCAGAATTGGCAATCAAACTTTTTGAAGGATCTAAGGTAACGGCTCCTTCCGCGCTTACCAGAGGAAAGTTTACCGTAAAAAAAGTTTCCAAACCTAAAAAAGCGTCTGAAGCTAAACCGGCAAAAGTAAAAGCTCCGGTAAAAGCAAAAACCGGCGTAAAGAAAGCGGCGGCGGCTCCTGCGGCAAAAACAGTTGCGCCCGTTGTTCAAGTTAAATCTTCAGGACCTGCAAGAATGACACCCCGTTATGCGGTTGTTGTTAAAAACGAACTGTTTCACAACGGTAATGTTGAAGCATGGAAAAGGATTGTCGCCAGTTACAAGGCAAAACATCCTTCTCTTGAAGTGTATATTTATTATGAGAGTGAAAGGATATTAGATATAAATTCATTGTTTAAGTGGGGCAAGGTAAAACATGGCAGCGCCATCGAATTCGCCGTAGCCGGAAATGAAATTCAGGATGTAGCAAAACTGCAAAGGTATTTGGCTCAGGGAGCCAGTCATATGTTTGAGGCATTCCTGCGCGGGCCGGTTAACTCCGTGCTTAAACTATTCTAAATAAGGAAATTTTATGGACTCAAGAATACATTTTTTCAGCCAGAAAGACATTATCCCTTCAAAGGTCAGCCCCGAACTGCTTGGCATCCGGGGCAGGCAGGCGAATGAATTTGCCGAACTCGGATTTCCTATTCTGCCGGGTTTTATTTTCAACGCGGATATTGCGTCGGATATCGATACAAAAAGTATTAAAAAAGACGTCGGCGTTTTGTTGGCGAAATGCGGAAAGATGGCGGGTAAAGATTACGGCAGCGCCGATAACCCCATGCTCCTGAAAGTAATTATTTCTCCGAACATGGCGATTTCTACATACCCTACACTGCATAACTTCGGTCTTGCCAAACCTACGCTTGAAGGTTTCGCTAAATGGGTAGGAAAAGATTTTACCGTAAACGAAGTGTTGTTTTTAATCAACGGTATGCTCAGTATCGAGGAGCGTATAAAAGAGCTTGAAGGCAAAACAAAAGAAAAAGACGACATCGCAGAGAAAAATAAACTGATTAAACGTCTGCTCGGCATCAAAGGACCTTCCAACGAACTTCACGGTGAAGAAGACAAGACTCCTCCTCCAAAGAGAAAATCGGCTTTTGAATACATGGATGAATACGCAAAATATTTCCCCAAAGGTTTTTTTGACGACGCTGAATCGCAGTTATTACTCGCGCTTGAAGAAGTTTCAAAAATGCTTAGGCTTGACGAACAAAACGATGATGATACCGCCATTATGATTCAGCCGATGGTATACGGTAATTACGGTAAAGATTCCTGCTCAGGTCATTTCTTCAGCAGAAATGTTGTGACAGGAGAGCGGAAATTGCAGGGAAGTTATTTTACAGGGAAGTTTAACGAGATCGGCGCGACAGGTTACGAAATTAACAAGATCGATTCCAGCCACCTTAAACAGCTTGAAAAAATCGCATGGACTCTCGAAGACAAATTTAAAGAAATCCGCCAGGTTCGCTTTACCGTAGAAAACGGAAAGCTGTGGCTGATAGAGCAGAGGCTTGTCGATCAGAAATCGACACAGGCAGATCTTAAACTGCTTCTTGATCTTCAAAAGCGAAAAATTGTAAATGCCGCTTATGTTGTTAAAGCGATCGATCCTTTAAGATTGAATGAAATCCTTCACCCTGTTATTAATTCATCCAGCGTAAAAGGATTTAAATCGTGGAAGGGCGGCATCGCAGGCGCTCCGGGAGCTGCAATCGGACGCGTTTATTTCAGTACGGACGCGCTTTTGGAAGCGAAGAAATACGCCGCGCAGCACGGAGAAGACGACCGCTTTATCCTTGTTTTGGAATCTTCTTTCGCGGAAGATGTTAAAGCAATCGAAGTGAGCACAGGCGTTTTAACAGCCGAAGGCGGCTATTCCGCTCACGCGTCTGTTGTCGCGCGCCAATACGGAAAAGTTTCGCTTGTTTCTCCCGCTTTAAAGATCAAGGGTAATAAAGCTTCAATAGAGACCATCAATTTTTCTGAAGGCGATTACATTACAATCGACGTTCCTTTCTACGGCGAATCGACCATTTACCTTGGAGTCGCTGATTTAATTGAGCCGGATCCCAAGGGCTCCGGGCTTCTTGATTTTATCGATCTTTCAAAAAGTTTCCTTAAAGATTTCCATGTACGCTGTAACGCTGACACTCCGAGGGACGCTGCGCTTGCGTTAAGTTTCGGCGCCGAAGGCGTAGGTCTTTGCCGCACGGAGCATATGTTCTTTAAAGCCGACCGCATCAATGTTTTCCGCGACATGCTTATGTCAGACGATAATAAGGAAAGGCAAAAAGCGCTTAATAAACTTCAGGTTATGCAGAGGGAAGATTTCTACGGCATCATGAAGGTTATGGACGGCAAAGAAGTTGTAATCCGTCTTTTAGATTCGCCGCTCCATGAATTTATGCCGCAGTCAAATGACAGTATTGCCGATTACATGGCTCATGTCGCAAAGGTAAAGGGCGCAAAACCGGTTAAAGCGGACATAATGGCGCGTATTGACGCGCTGCATGAGATGAACCCGATGCTCGGACACCGCGGATGCCGTATCGCTGTCTCGTATCCCGAGATTTACGCAATGCAGGTTAAAGCGATTTTCGAAGCGTCATACAAATTGCGCTCGGAAAAAATCGACGTGCGTCCTGAAATTATGGTTCCAATTGTAATGAACGACGCTGAATTAAAACTAATCGCCTACGGCAAAAAGATCGAAGGTTCAAATTATCTTGGTATTGTCGATATCGAAGAAGCGTTAAGGAAAGAATTAAAAGCCAAAGAAATTGAATACAAGATCGGCACCATGATTGAGCTTCCCGCCGCCGCTCTTGACGCTGGAGAAATCGCCAAATACGGACGTTTCTTCAGTTTCGGCACCAACGATTTAACCCAAACAACTCTTGGTATTTCCAGAGACGATTTTACATCCTTTATGCCTGACTACACCTTGTTCGACCTTATCAAAGGTAATCCATTCTCAACACTGGATTCGCGGGTTAAAGAACTTATCGCTCTTGCGACGGATCGCGGACGGCTTACGCGCCCCGATCTTGTCTGCGGTTTATGCGGCGAACACGGTGCCAATCCCGAAAACGTCCGCTTCTGCATGGATTCAGGGCTCAATTATGTGTCATGCTCTCCGTACTCTGTGCCGATCGCGCTTCTCGCGGTAGCCCAGGCGGAAATTGAAAAGGGGAGCGCCCAATAAAACGAAAAGCGCGTTGAACAACGAAGCGCGCCCGCTGTTAAATTTTAGTGCAATAAAAAAGGCTGCCACCTGGCAGCCTTTTTTTTAATTGTTTAAGCAATTACTGGAATTCGCCTGCGAAGCTCATTCCTTTTTTTACTATGTCGGCTATAAGCTTGCCGGCTTTCTTTGCGTCGCCTGCGGGCACTCTTCTGAGCCTGTTGAATGAATCTGTAAAGAACGCTGTAAGCGAGCCGAACAGTTCAGGCGTATCATAGAAAATCATCGAGAAGTTAATGCCTGTGGGTTTGAGAATGGTGAACGAGCCGTATGATTCGTTCGGCTCTTTAGAAACCATTATTCTTGTTTGATTGCTCGCTGTAATTGTTTCAAGTTCTGTAAATCGTTTTGGAATTTTTTCTCCTTCCGATCTTGATACAGGTTCCACGAATTTCTGATGGAATGTGTCAGGTTCAAGCAGAACGTACAATTTTTTTCCGCCTGTAACGAATGTAAGACCGTCGGCTGTCGGGAAAATTTCTTTTACACCGGCATAGGATACGATTTCGTAAATCGAATACATTGATTTTTCGCTGAAGAATGATGAGACGATATATCCCTGATTGAAAGGAAGTTTACCCTGGGCGAAAGCGTCAAAGAGATTGCGGAACGGTACGTCAAATTTCTCAGCGGCAGGTTTTTTCGTCGCGGGTTTTGAAACCGGTTTAGCGGCGGGTTTCTTTGCCGGAGATGCTTTAGCGGCAGGTTTTTTTGCTGCCGGTTTTTTAGCGGAAGCGGTTTTCGCCGTAGGCTTCTTTGCCGAAGCTGCTTTAGCAGCCGGTTTCTTAGCCGCCGGTTTTTTAGCAGAAGCCGCTTTAGCGGCAGGGTTTTTT
>Ga0209755_10003581_pt1 | contig 19293 bp, 8 predicted proteins | sample TergutCo191P1_FD_187301 | JGI IMG/M metagenome (GOLD analysis project Ga0209755, IMG submission 187301) | Cornitermes sp. P1 segment gut microbial communities from Petit-Saut dam, French Guiana - Co191P1 (SPAdes) (version 2) | ecosystem: Host-associated > Arthropoda: Insects > Digestive system >...
CCCACACCCGCATTTTGATATATGAATGCACAAGTGCGGCCCTCAGGTGAGACCTTAACAAATTATGTGGCCCTCCTGTGGGTTAAGTTGGCCAGCCCTGGAATAAAGTATGTTTTATTGAGCACAGCAGTGTGGTCAAACACAGGAATGGCTAAACAGACCGAGGGAGTTTGGCTTGTGTGGAGTGCAAGACTCCATCCTCAGTTAGCTCAATGGGTTGTTGTTAGGTTGATTGCAGGCATTCTTCATGAACTGCATAACCTTTGAAAATTGGACTGACAGGTTGTAAGGTAATGTCGGTAAGAAACTTTCTACACTGGATACAATCCCAAAAGAGCAAAGACATAATGTACAACGTGAAGGAAGCCTGATAATACACTGTTTTAGTGACAAGAACTGAATGCCATGTAACCATAGATTAACATCTGTTTGTGTGTGTAATAGTAGTCACAATTCAAACACAATGGAGGAATCAAAACCTCACTCCTTGGCATAGCAGTGGCATTCCTTAAATGTTTCCAAGTTCCATTCCAAAGAATAAACTTGCTGGTGAAAGTTTTATGCCCTACAGAAAAGGGCACCCATGCCTCTTATGGTAAGACTTTTACCCTTTCCTTCGCGTATAACCGTGGCCTCTAACAGAAAACGAGTGCTTCATTTCAAAAGTAAAAGTAACTGAAACAAGTAATAAAGACAAGTTGGCAGTAAGACAGATCACAGCAAATTTCAATGGTGGGAAAATTCAAGTGTATGAAATATTAAAATTCCAGCTGGAAATACAAAATCCATGCCCAAATTTTAATAAATGGTTCAATGACACTAAGGAAAACTAGAAATGACTACAGAAATAAGATTACACAGAAGTGCTTTGTAAGAGTAAGAAACCTTCCAATTCCTGGAATAATAGTACAGGAACATGCAAAAGAGTGACTAAAAAGGTGGAGAATTAAATTTATGGAATCTACTGAATTGTTATAAAGTTTCAAAATTAGACATCAAATTGTCTTTAATTAAATCTGTGGTGATGATGGCAATGTTTGTGAAGAAACTGTAGCAGAATATTTGCCAAATTTTCAGTATCTATATTAAATGTATACTGCTACACTGAAAAAAAAAAAAGTCCAGTCCCTTGAGATTCCATTATAGGTATGTTTCACTGTATAAGAAAGTGTAACTAACTAATAAACATTTACACTGTACGAGACTTCAACAATCCAAACAACTTTTTCATGGAGACTTAAAAATGGAAAGCAAACAGAAAAACATAAAACCATGTAAAAGAATGGCAAAATGTAATTAACAATTACTAATATTGAGGCTTCAGTGAACTTATTTTAATTATCCATGATTTTTACTTCCCTTTGGTAAGAGAATCATGCAAGAACTGCATGTACCTGATTCTACAGGTGGAAAATAATACAAAATATAATACAACAAACACAAGACAATGTCCTCACCTGGTTTCTCTTTAACACTCATATGTACCACTCTCCTACGAGTTTCATAGTTCTCCCGATTTAAACCAACAATCTCCAACTGAAAATTCAGAAAAATACTATCAAGGGGTTTATTTTTATTATGTGCTGAAGCCAGTCAAGTACACAGATCATGTCTCAGCTTACTGCCCTCTAACAAAGATCAACTATTCTGCTTGGTTCTTGAAGATAGCTTACACACATACTGATCAAAAGAACTACAAGAAAGGTGACCACCTATGTGTCTTTATCTGTTTCAGATGCCAAAATTTACTTTGTTACTGTATAAAAGAAAAAAGTCTAGGATCACAGTCCATTTTCTCAGAAATAGTAATAGCAGCTCACTTTGTGAGAATTCTTCCAATGGCTACATTATTGATCTCACATACGTGTAGATGGTTTGGCTCTGCGCACTTCAAATGCATGACTATTCTCTTCTGTTAAGCCAACAGGAAGGCGGTTATAGATATTAAAAGAGGCTGTTAATTCAGGGTTTTATTTCTTTTGAGGTGGTTTTATTATTTTTGTTGTCTTGTACTAATAGATACTAAAAGAGGTTGTTAATTCAGAAGTGTAATGTGACACAATCTTGACTGACTAATCAGAGACCATTATTTTAAACAAACTGGTAAGAATTATCACTCCACAGAAACACTAAACTTCAATGCACTGACCGCTCCCTCATTTTTTTTTAATAGGGTGCAATACTTGTATTTGCCCAGATTTCATTCTTCAGCTTAACAAACACAAGTTCACTGGTAAATATGAAAAAGGGAGCACACCTGCAAGTGAATTTTGGAACTGAACTGAATTTCAATAACTACAGTGCAATATACAAAGTCTGTTCTGAAAGTCCTTGGACTGGATGCGCAACAACCTTAAAAAATCATATGATGGCTGGATGATGATTGGGTATGGTTTAATAGACTGGATCCTGTTGCTCTCTTCTATTCAATCTTAACACTTTATTTTTTTTAGTAAAGAAAATAAAATGTGCATCACATAATTTAAAAATGTCACTTAACAACAGAAAACAGCATTTGTGTGAAATTTGGTAACAAAACAGTAAAAACTAATCAGGAAATTTAGATTTGTTAATAATGGCATTTAATAATGAGTCATAGTGTATTAGTAGTATGAACATTTTAAAGGTTTCGAAACTCATTCATTTTTGCACCTTTACCAGTGTCCAACATAATAAAATTAATCCAATACTATACGTCAGGGACAAGATCAGCCCCAGTCTTCAGGTTTGCTTAAAAAAAAGTTACTAAAAAAGTAGTTATATTTCTAATTTAACACAAACATGAGCCACATCTATAATACTGCATTCCAAGAACAGTTTAATAATGCAAATTTCACTACAAATTTGATGCATAATTTCCACCATGGGGCACAGTACATATCTTGTTCCACTGGATGGTTATACTTGTGATCATAGTACACAGACCATGCTGGAATCAGAAGTGAACTACCTTTTAGAGTAGTTTCCTTGTACAGTGGGAAGAGAACTGTTGTGTTACCAGACCAGTCCCATTTGTAGGCACCAAACCTACAATAATTTTTTTAATCTGTGCCATTTAAACAGAACATTCCTACTGAATGTCTACATCTTCTGCATCAGTGGAGCTGCAGTTCTTTTTTCTCGCTGTAGAAGAAGCTGTGTACTCTCCACCCAGACTGGGCAAAGTACGCTACCTCTCTTCATTAAAGCCTTCAGTATTTGTAGACCAAGTCAGGTGATTTCAGTTGTATAAATAACCACTTCCGGGTTTTCCTTGTTCCTGGTATTCTGCCACTATTTTCTGGACAAAAGTATTGTGACTACATTGTGGACTTGGCAATACATGTCATCATGAGGTAACCATTCTTCTGGGAAATGATGCTGCATCATTGGGTACTTGGTTCTTAATGTTTCAAGACAATGCGGTGGTCTCATCTTTAAGGGTTGAATGTCCAAAATAAACATCAAAAAGCAGGGATACAAGAATATAGAACAAGGGGGCAAATGATGGCTGGCTATCTGGGAAGGTAAGGCAAATCAGGAAGGACAAAAAGGAGCAGTTGGCAGAGCGAGATGAAATAACTGGAGGTGAGAAGGAGAAGCTTCTACCTCTAGAATGGGTAAAGCTAAGCAGTCAGCCATACTGTTCATTATGTAGCACTACTGTTGCCTGCCTCATGCGGAAAGAGACTTGCAACAAAATAACCTTTCTATACAAGAACAGGCCCCTGAGAAGGCTTGGAACTAGAATCAGATGAGGTGAGATAAGACACAGAGGGCAAATATAGTTGGAATTGTGAGCACAATAAAATAGCCACCAGGACCTTGGTGGGGGGGTACTGGAAGTAAAAATGGAAAGTAACATTATGTTGTTCCTGAAAAAGGACACTGAGCATATCAACCATCTGAGAGGGCCACACCTACAATCCCTCTGGGAGTGAATTAGAGAATTCCACAAATTGCTCAAAACCAGGCCAACCTCTCCATTCATGTTGCTGGGAAGGAGATTCATATCTGTCATCTGTCTGATGACCTGGCCCAGGCAGATGGACTTTGTGATGAAAATTTCTGTGTTCTCGAGTTGAATGTGATGGTCATTGTTGAATGTGTTAAGCCACTGACAATTTGTCAGGATGTCTAAAATGCACATGCCAGTGGTGGTCCTTTTACCCAGTGCCAACATACAGACCAAGTATGTCAAATGCAGACCTGGCCACATTCGCATGGGATGCAATAAACACCTAGCGTCTTCAGTCCCAGTCCTTCACAAGGCAGTGAACACTAGAGATCTTTCTTGGTGGCAGGGCCAAACTCTGACTTGTGCCTGGGCTCATGCAGCTGTGCATCTAGACTTACAGCTTCAGTCACACATTTCTGCTGCAGTGCAGAGACTGAATTTGGTCAGTGCCCACTGCTTGGCCTCTGCCACTCCTCCATTACCATCAGTTATTTTGCGTCTAGCTGAGATTATGTTAATGCTATTTTGTACTCTTAATGTCTGTAAAGTCCAGTTCCTGACGTCATGGAAATGTGGCTGCACTGTTTTGAAGGATTGGTCTGTGCAAGGCTTGGCTACAACATGCTGTGACCAGCTCCAAATAAAGTAAGAGCAAGTTGATTTCCCCATTAAATGCATTTAAACTATGATACACATGTGTAAACTTGAGACAGACTGACCATGAGACAAACATATTGCCCGAGTACCCTCCTGTTTTGCAATCAGCCAAGCTCCGTATCGAATACAGACTTTTCTTCAATCACTGTGTCCTAGTTCTCAGTTATGTCTAGTTGTGCACAACGAAAAGTTTTTAGCAGTGTTGTACCTATCTCACCCCCTGCCTGTCTGTTAACATTATATCTTGTATCTATTACAGCACAACTATTTGCTCATCAATGTACAGTAGGAAGGCAAATGAGGCAGGTTTCTTACTAGGTTTCGTGGTCTTTGCAGGTGGATTAGGACCACCTTGTATATGCTTCTGATTGTACTTATTATCACTGCAAGTGGACCTGAGAAATGCCAAATCACCATGCAGGCTTTCTCCATAACACTAACCCCTGGTCCTGTGTAACAAGTTTTAAAGAGCATGAGCTGTTGGTGGCTGGATGGCGAGATGTCAATGCCTGAAAAGGAAGATGACTGTTCTCCATCTTCATGCAGAATATTATTCAAGCAGCCCTTGAACCTCTTCAACTCCAACAGTCCATACAGCCATATCATAAATGTTCACAATGACAAAGCAAAGCTAGCAAAGAGGCTTAAAGACTGCTTATTCCAATGCCCTCAAAAACCTGCACACAGAAGTTGGCAGAAACAGCAGACAGCGGTTATCCAACACCCATCCTAACAGTCTACTGTACTGTCCACCACAGTTAAAGTATGTAGCGATGAGGATGTGATGGAATAAGGTCAGGAAGTTACTTCAAAGTGTCAGCCCAGGATTAGGGCTTCCCTGACAAGCACTCTGGTCAATAGGGACACCACATCAAAGCTGACCATAAAGTCATCCAGTCCAACTGGAAGACACTGTTTGCATGAACCCACTGTTCTTCATATGGTGTGCCAAATGTCCCATTAGGGGGCCAAGCATACCTGCTAGATGCTTGGACAGCTAGTATGTAGGGACTCCAATGTTGCTCAAGATGGAGGGGAAATCCCTCTTTGTGAATATTCTGAGTCTACACAGCCTCATGGGCCTTGAATTTTGTGATGTAGTTGTTGGCAGATTAGTGAGGGCATCTTGAGAAGAAGCATGCTCTTGGTCAACCTTCTGGATCTGCTAGGAGGGCTCCAATCTTCCGATTACAATCAACACTGTTCAGCGCTAATGCACCATTGACCTTATCAGCTGGTGGAAGAAGACATCAAAATTTGTCTGTAGAGCCTACAGGATTTCCTCTCAGTGCCAGTCAAGTCATCTCTCAGCCTGGAGGGGCCTTTGAAAATCCTTAAAATTTCCTGCCACCAAATGTTCCAATTAGCCAATCCCTGGTTACACCATCCATATATATATATATTTACATATCTACCTGTTCTCCAGCATCCTTCTTGGGCATTCCAACCTTTGAAGATGGGACCAGTATGCTATCTCAAAGTGTCGGAACCAAATACCCCATCACACGACAGAAGAATGGATACCTCAGCCACAAACTGAAAAAACCTAACAACTCACATGTGTCACCGTGTTGCCGATGTGTTTTGAGTCTAATTCAGCTCCTCTAATGTGTAACAATACTGCCTAGAATAACACAACAGACATTTCAAGCCATAAAACAAGTTTTAAAGAATGTATCTTGGAATGATTTATGCCACTTAAAATGACAATACACATGACCTTCTTATAAATATAAAATATTAATTACACCAATAACCCCTACATGAATAAGCAGGCAGTTTAGAAGATATTTCTCTCATGTGTATGCTATTTTGCATGTAGCAGGCAAACCCAATATTAGGTAATGCAGAACACTAATGTTCACTGGTTTTGATACACCAGGCAGATCAACATCATCTTCCTAACAGTGGGTGTCACCAACATACGATATGCTGTAAAGGTTTAATACCTTCAGTTTTGAATATCCAAACTGAAGGTTATATCAACATTCACACACATCTCACAGAAACTGCAATATGAATACAGCTTATTTGTGGCTTGAATATATATCACGAGACACTAACCTCTACATCACCATGTTGCAGTGGAGGCACACCATATAAGAAACCTGTCTGATGCCTGTCACTGTATACATAATGGATCCATGAAGGAAGATCTGGTGCATTTAGCAGTGATGGACGATAGGAAAACTGATCTGATACCCCTATAAATAAAGGCAAATTCCAATGCCACACAGTACAGTTAGTGTGGCATTGGAATACATTAAACCACCTTCATTTTAAGACAATTAGTTCTTACTGTGCTTTTTAGCAATTAGAATAATGATAAATCCAGCCAAAACACAACAATTTATTCTATTATTTCTAGCATATTATCTTGAAAATGTCTGAGGACCTTTAGACACCAACAGGACAAGACATTCCATATTTTCTACATGTTATACAAGTGTGTCTTGTAATAAGAAATTTTATGAACATGACAACCAAATGAATCAACAGTGGGAAGAAACCATATTCCTAGAAACAGTTAAAAGTTATGAAATATCTATAATCTCTGATACACATCATCTAGAATGTCAATAAAAGAACATGCCATTTTAAACGTCATATCTTCAACAAAATTTGAATATGTAAGATCACAGTAAACTTATACAGGCTGTCCCTTGAAGAATTACTTACACTGCTACTGATTTTACATTTTAACATTATTACTTATTTTTCATACTGACATATTCTTGATCGGGTCTTTTTCCGACCACCAAACTAGTTACATAAATTCTATTCCCAAGACTATTCTTTTAACGTTAGATATAACCACACAACAATATAATTTGTGATGTACTGAGATCTCAATTCCATATAAACTTCATGTGTACATATTATTTATTTATTTATTCATGTGTTCAAGCTGATTAAGGCCTTTTGGGGTGAAACATGTAGCTGAAAATAATACAATAAACACTTGTGTTCTAACTGGATTTATCATAACTCTCAAACCATCTTCAGCAAATTTGGAAAGCTGTAATGCACATCAAACAGAATACTAGGATTCAATAGGCATTACATACAGAAGTTCTTGAACAACAGTGGATAGCAACCATGACAACACATTCACAACATCTTGTACACAGTACTGGGTGAAAAAGAGGAATTGTAAAAAGATGTACTAAACATGCACAAATAGTGTGTATTAAGCAACACTTAGACCAAGATTAAAATCTAATACAAGAGAGGCAAAGCATGTATAGTGTAACACTGAAGTGAATTCACAAAACCGTTGCAGTGGAAAAGAAATGAGTATTACTACTATACTTTTCAACATTATCTTCTAAATGGTAAGATTTTCAGAATAAGGGTTATTAAACATAAAATGTGTGTTTTTAGTTTCTCTACCACTTTTGTCTGAAAAATTTCTGAGAACAATTCAACGAGAAACGGTCATAAATATACATAAGTATTCATGTAAAGTGCCTGTTATTCTTGTACGATTTTAATTGAACCTGAATTATATCGACAGATTTTCGAAAATATTCAAATCAAATTTCACGAAAATTCGTCCAGTCAGATCAAAGTTGTTCCACACACAAATGGGCGGACATAGACATGACGAAGCTAGTAGCCGCTTTTCGCAATTTTGCGACCGCGCTTCATAATACATTCCGCAAGAAACGGCGGCAGATAAAAACACACATATATTGCAGTATTCACGTCAAATTGACATACTATTAACTCTAACCATTTTAAAGCAATCTAACCTACAAGTAACTGGTTGTAATAATGCATATGCAATGTCACACGTGCGTCACGATAGTAGAGCGACACCGCAACCCTTCGCGGGTACAAGGTTAGAGTACGTTTTATATGAATACTATACAGTAAAATGTATTTAATCGTACAACATAACGCTTAAATATTTATATATAAGAAAGTTATACCCTGCAAATTTATACGAATGTTTCCTATAAAAGTAAAGGTTACTAGGATACATAAAGGGTTGTATTATTGCAAATGTGCAGGTCTAAATTAACTTCAAACTTTGCTCCATACCGTGTAAGGTCCAATTGAACATTCCGGGTTCGATTGGTAGTATAAAAACTTTCGTCATGTGTACATTTTCAGCAAATCCAATACTCCTGCACCCAAAAAACAAGATAAAGAAAGACAACATTCTGCAACAAAAATTACACAACGTTAAGCTCTAGTGCAAAGAAAAGCACATCACAGACCGAAAATCGATGTTGGACGATTGTTATTCTACTCGTCCGCAGTGTGGCGCCCTTCGACTCACCGATTACTATTCTTGCTACCCCAAGAACATTCAAACAGCCTGCCGCGAAATCTCCGTGCTGCACTTTACGTGACAACTTCACTTTTAGTGGTACTTATCACAAGGAAACTATTGAATGTACGCCCTCAAGCTCCACATGATTCAGCACACAGATTACTACCTGTACGAATTCTGCGGCCCTTCTTCAATGGCATCCGTGGTTCCGACGTCTGCGCCCCAAATATCCATTTACGTCTCCGTTGACCCATAATGATGGGATCGATATGTTGTACGGAAATGTTGGTAACTATATAGCCGTTTACGCTGTGAAACGTGCAAGAAGAGAGAATATTTCATTTACACAGAGGAGGAAGCCTAAAATCACCCAAAAAACACTGTTAGTCGTTGGTTTTTAGGAATTGCATTTTCATAGAAAGCCAAGCGGAGATCAGTGACGCTCTTCGATCTGGCTGGCCCACAAAAGCTATCAGATGTTGCTTCAACGTGCTGATAAACTTATTCAAAGCTACCGATATTTTATAACCAGCAAGCTTGCAACTGAGGTTCCAGCACGCAGAGTAAGTGTGAGCAATATTGTTGATACCGTAGGGTATTCAAAATCGTGTGTTCCTTGAGTTTCACGAAGCTTAACCAACTATCACACAACGGTACAGAAGGAGATGTGTTTAGATCTATTCTTCCATTACAAGGCTCACGTAGAAAGATTTTCCTGACGGATCGTCATTGGGGATGAAACCTGGATTCATAATTTTGAACAACGGGCAACAAGACAGACAATGGAGTGGCCTCATACAATTTCTTTGCATAAAAATAAGTTTACAGTTACCCCTGCATTAAGGAAAGTCGTTACCACTGCTGTTTGTGACGCAGAAAGTTCGCTTTTTTTCCATATTATGCCACGACTTCATTCCACTAAACAAGATATGTAGATTCAAATCCTCGAAACCTTGCAGAAGCGTTTCAATAGATTTAGACATAAAAAAAGTTGCCGTTTTCCTCCTTCAACACTATGACGAACGAAGCCACACAAGTTTTTAAAACACAGGTAGTTACTTCAAAATTCATATGGACTGAACTTACCTACCCACCATACAGCACAGATCTTGCTCCAATTTCAACCTCTTACGAGACATCAAAGATGCAATCCGTCAAAAAATACGTGGGAATGATGACCATGTTCTCCAACAAATAAAGTGGCTGTGAGTACAAAATTCGAGGAAGTACAAGAAGGGTTAGACACTTTTGTTGTGTTCTTTCTTTTGGGTTATTCCCCGTTGTCTGGATTTTATGTGCCGACGTTTCGGAACAACGTATGTTCCATATTCAGTGTTACGTAACATCCGCACACAAAATCAAGATGCCGGGAATCACCCATAAGAAAGAATACAACATTCAGAACACGGTGAAATTTTTAAATCAAGAACAAGACGCTCTTGTTTCTCGCTGGTAAACAACTTTTATAATTTACAGAGACTATCTACAAAACATGGGTGTGTAAAACATCCATCGAGTTACCTTACAAGTGTGTTCACTGAACGATATTTTAACTACTAGCAAAAAATATATTGCGAAACGTCTGGTTAACATTTGCACTTGCTTTGAACGATTTAAATGTATGGAAAGAATTAAAGAGTTGAGTAAATGGGCAACAACTTTAGCTCTCTACTAAACGTCACTATGGACAGTGTGCCATTAAAACCAAAGTTATTCAGTGAATTAATCGACGTATTTTCAATAAAATCTAAGATGATCGATTACCTTAAACATCATAAGGTCTTCTCTGAAATGTTAATTAAAAAGTTGTCTAAATATGTTTTAATATCTAGTTAATTTAATTTTAATGTCATATTCTTCTCTTTCTATCTTTCTTTCTTTCATTTTTTCACTCTTTGAAATAGAAATTCGTGCCTTCGTATGTGACATTTTCCACCTACTTAGAATAAAATCACACCACCCCGCTGCATTTAACGCTGATATTTATGATTAACGTAAAATGTGACAAATTGCACTTACAACAAGATTTAATTTGAAAAGAGGCACATATCTTTATTCTTTACGTGGAAGTTATTGGGAAAATACCTGTGGATATTTTGGGTGAATGTGGATGGATCAGTTTAGAAAGAAGGAACTTGATGAAAAATAACTATGGTATACAGAAGGGCTTGGCATTTGGTGAGGATCTGACTGCAAACAAACCTGTGCCTAAGTGAGGAAATCAACTTGTCTGTGTCCATGCAATCGTGAAAACCCCTGTTTTGGTTTCTGTTTGGTCAAAATCACTATTCTTTCTCTTGATGTCAGAAAGGTCGTAATATGTGGCAATTTGATTTAATTGTAGTGCTTTCACAGTCAGATTTACACGAGACCAGTACCCATTGTTAATACACGTACGTCACAAAATCAAAGGCACTTTACTACTTTCATTTCGTAACATTGACGATATACATAGATATTTTGCGAAAACAGGCACGAACCAAACGGCAAGTTCACTGCCTCACATTTCCACATATAATGTATAGTACAATATGAAATACATGACCTCCTTATACTACGATACAAGTAGTAAACAATCTCGTTGAGCAGGAGGAAAGACATCTTGTATAAACAAATATGGTGGCGGGGTTAATGACCCCTTGATTAATATGTAAATGATATTGACTGAACTAATTATAATGTAAATTATCTTTTTTGACCTAATTAATATGAAAATTGTATTGATTGAGTGAATTGCACATTGAGTCAGATAGCGTGGCGCTTTGCTACAGACTGCTTGAAGTCCTTTTAAATGAAGCCGTTAATTTGAATGGCGCCATTTTAATTTGTTGCTAGCCTAAATTAAACATTTAATACGTAATATAGCGGACATGGGCTAGACAGCGTGACGCCTTTTCGAATTGCTGCTAACCTAACTCAGACGTTTACTATTGTAGAACATGGGGGACGCGCGCTAGACACTTTGGCGTCTTTTCAAATTAAACCATTTTAAATTGGCGGTAATGTAACATAAACATTTATATTTTATAATATGGCTCACCCGCGAAATACAGCCTGGCGCTTTTTTGAATTAAATTGCCATTTTAAAGTGTTACAAAACTAAGGTAAACATTTACTATTTTAGAATATATTGGGCGTGAACTATAGCACCTGGCGCACTTTTTAATTAAGCTGCCATTCTGAATTGGCGCTAACCTAAATTAATCACTTGTTATTTTGGAATAAGGAGGGCGCGCGTTGTTGAGGCACTAAGACCTCTGTGTCTAGAATTAAATCTAGGGCAGGTTGATTGCTGCCACCAGCCTATTAATAGGCGAAACATTGAAGAGTTACTACGAGATTTCAGTGATAAGCAATAGCAAACACTTCTTTATTTAAGTCTATATTCGATTGCGCTACACTAATCTACAATTCTACACAATTTATTTATGGAGAAATGTTTGTAGTAAGGGTGTTCAAATTTAGGTTCTCGCCTCGCTGTATAGTTCGAAGTCTGCGTAATTTAGAATTTCAAACCAAATTTAGACACGAATGGATTTAGTAATAAAATCAGAATTAGTTAGAACGCAACTGTTAAAGCTTACTTTATAATAGCAGTATGCCGTAGTTCATACTCGGCGTCTCTTAGATATTTTAGCAACCGTTTAGTAGACAAGCCGTGTACTCATAAATATTCACGTAGTTGTAGGTGCTCGATTCGCCGGTACATTGTCGAATATCGTGCCAAACGAATAACGTCCCGAAAAATTATCTGCAAAAGAATTGCGTTCGGTAACTATGAAAGGGGTTTAATAGAGTGGAAAATACGTTTTCAGCGTTTTAGTTTTTCGTACTTGACCATGTAGGTCATATTCTAGAAAACTTACAATATATGAAGTAACAAAGTTTGTCAGTCAAGTTGCAATCCTCCTTATTTGACAAATGGGGCAGCACAACTGACGTATGCCGAATCTGCATAGCAAGCTTAGCTAATGTTTGCTAATTATGACAGCTGTAAGACTCTCACAAGTCCTCCTGGTTTGTTCATATTTCGAAAAGGTTCTATCAAAATCCATATTTGGTCTCATTCGTGACAGTTCAAAATATTGCGACTAGCGTTAGTTTCTAATTTCTCACTGCTTAATAGGACGCTAATTTTGAATCTTTGCTTGTTTGAGAATCTAGGTTCGAACCCCTTTTTAGGAAAAGGAAATAGTTTACCGCCTCTAGGCCTTGTTTATCGAGCCCGCCCCTAAGCATGTGTTATTGTAAAAAAGGATAATAAGTTAATACAGTTTTTCTATTTACAAATATAGTCATACTTATTAATAGACGTACGTTACAGGTTATTTAGTGTTAAATTATTATTATTATTATTATTATTATTATTATTATTATTATTATACAATTCCATTAACATATTACAAATCTACACGTAGCAGGATATTCACTTTATTACTACTCTTAAAAATAAATACAATGTATGTGTTTAGTAATCAGTTTGGTTGAAAAGACGCATTCTATAATTTAGTTCATTATACAATGCATCGGAATCAATGACCTTTGTGTTTGGTGGTGTAGAAAAACATTTAGATTCTAAATACTTATCTCGCCACTCTATCAGCTTGTCTTTCGGTCTGCAGAGTTTGAGTGCCTGCCCATACAGATACTTGCAAAATTCATAAAAATTAACCATTTTTCACTTAGATATATATGAGTGTCCTCAGATGGAATGCGGATATACCGTCCACCATATACAGATACGGTACGACACAAGTCACCAAGTTCGTGTAATTCACCCTGGGTATGTGAGTTATCAAAAGAATGAACTGTGTACCATTTAACACCACCTAACAAGAAGAACTTTTAAGCTTCACTTGTGGTGTTTGGTCTTCATTCAGGTATGTGGAGACGTATTTTAGTCCAACTTATCTACTTCCTCGTTGAGCAAGTAGGTACGTTGAAGTAACGCCCAAGCCCACATCTAGAAAGCATTAATTATATGCAGGCTGAGGCGGGCAATTTGCACACAGCAGACTAAAAGTTTAAAAGTTTCACCACTGAGCTAATGAATAGGCCGACTGAAATTCACAGAAATGTTTAGACGCATTGTGATATGCAAACTTTTTTAGCTAATGGTTGGCAGACTTACAACAGCGAGTTGAGTCGATCTACCTTAGTAACATCAATAATGTACGTTTGATAAGACCAATAAAAAATGATGTTTTCTGAGGTCCGAAGCAATAGATTTCAATTGTAGAGGATGCGATACGATGTAGCACAGTTTCCAGCTCCGAATACGGTATATCACCATCTTGCCGATTCTACCCGTGGTAAATAACTTGATTCATTCTACCCTTAAACGTTGGTACTTCCTCCCAGGCGTAGGGTCTCGCAAAGATATATGATGAGATCCTGATACTGTGGGAGTCGAGAGCTGCCAACTCCGTGACCACGAGTTCACCATCCCGCCCGTCCAAGTAAGTGAAATTAATAACTCAGATAATTGTGAGTGAATGTAGCTTTGTTTATAGCTTCGACTTGCACATCTGCTGCTACTGCTTCAACTGGCTGCAAACGAGACTCTCTCCAAAATGAGCGCGGAAAATGAGCAATGCCCTTATGTCTTTGCAGGTGTAGCGAGCATGTAAAACAATATTCACGAATGACGTCATGGATAGTCCCTTGGTTCTGTGGAAGGCCTAGCTACAGTAGTGAAGACAGAAGACATTCGTAGTTAAACCCTGTAATTTGTATAGTTTAATTTTGAAGAAATTAAGTGGCGCTGAAGGTATGCAATGATTTCGAGATTGTATGTTGGCAGAACGTACAATTCAAAATATTCGGCGTGTCCAGAGTCGGAAAAACGTACAATCACCAAATGCGAATTAGGCATGAAATACTTGTCGAAGTTGGTGATAGTTATATTGGGGTTTTTAAATGTGGATATTAAAATAATTATCGGGTGTTCTCCATGAACATTCTTTACATGTTTTGTTAAAACTTTATTGATTTGAACGGTATTAATTCTACTGTAGCATTTGTCTATTTCGACATGTCCACTATATTCAGCATAAAAATGCATGTAATGGGTTCTGGTAGGGGTTTTTTATTTCGTGCTTCTGTTTGCATATTTCCTCAAAGCGGCAAGCTTGTATGTTCTTCGTCAGTCTCTCTCTCAGGTGTTAGGCCAAAGCTTAAACGTAGAAAATCTTAGTGAAATTTTCCAGATTAATCGTGTGAGCACGGTCGTGGTGTACTTGAAAATAGTGTTTCCTAGGCTCTGGTAGCTACAATGGGTGAAGAGCAATCCTTTGTGAGTGTTTCGGAAGGTTGGTGAATTCCATTTATATACAGAACAAGATTTGTCACATCATGATGAAAAAAGTGGAATGGTTTTGTACTGGCACAACCAAATAATTCACTATTCTAAACCATTGCTATAAGAATCCTTTCGGGAATTATCCGAGAAATGAATTAGAAATAGAGACTTGCTGGGTCCCAGAAGTTGCAGGAAAATTTTTATTCGATTATGTGCAACAGCATATGTGATTTGCGTTTCAGACCAAATCTTTGGCATGAGCTAGAAGAAGAGAGGCTTCAATTGGACTTGGGTGATGAAACGAGTAGCGTATAAAAATTTGAAGTGCAATTTGGTATAGTGTGAAGGGCCCAAATTTAGGAAGCTTCCGGTGCACATGTTTAATGTTCATATACGCATATTTAATTAGTATTCTATCAGAATTGAACACGTTAGCATGGGGCCTTGATTATACTTCTATAGTTTGACAATTGTTGGGATAATTTAATCGTGTGACGGAGCCGTTGTTGTATTTGAGTGCTCTGTCGCAGATAGGCGAAACGAAATACCAGAAACGTAAGACAATATTCGTGGCATACGCATCAGAATCTTAGTTTAAAAACTTTTCAAGGTACGCTATATAAATGTAGTTTTTCTCGAGAAGAGTAACATGCTCACTGTTTAACGAGGCACTTAGTGAAATATACATGGAATGAAACAAGTTATTAATACAAACAACTGTTTTTGGCTCAGCACTTGCTAGATCTAATGCATCATATTGTAGAAGTTTAATGAGAAAGGCTAACGCATTGAATTTTTAATCAGTATAGTAATCACTATGCACCGACCAATTAAATTACAACTGTGGAGGAGTACGTACGGCCGCAATAATCTGGAATGCAACGCTGTCACTGTTTGTTCCAGGAGTTTGGAACCTGCGCCCGAGGAGGATATCAAGACCCGATTTTAAACACTCCATTATTTCTCCTTCTTCCCTATGTAAATACTTTTACCCTTCAAATTTCTTCGTTTGCTTTGAGACTGGGCTCTTTTGGTTTTCGGTTCCTTTTAAACGTAAGTCAGACCAAAGCATTTTCAAATGTTTTCTTCAAGATTGTCCTCTATTTCAAAAAAGCTATGTTTGAAAATATCACAACATGCTGTTTCGGTTTGTTACTAAATAAATCGGTAAATATGTTGGAACTTGTTTTAGGTCGTCTTTCCGCCCAGAATTTGCTCCTGAATATAAGAGTTTTAACAAAACGGAAGTGTTCTCTAAAGAGGGTTCCTATACATTTCCCCTTCTGCACCTTGTACACAGAACACACTTCGCCGCCACAACTTTGATTTACGTAATATCGTATATTCATTGTAACTGACAAACTAACATTTATATGGTAGATGACATCGTTTTATTTTGAAATATTATTAGGTACGCATTATCACTATGTTCAAAGACCACATTTTCAGCAGTCTTTGTAACTAGACGAATAGGTATCGACTCTATAAGTCTTGTACAATGTACAATGGCTTGTACAGTGCGTAGTGAAATCTATGATTACTTGAGGCCGATGCAAAGAGTATGAAATTCAGTAGTATAACGAAAGAATTGCCAACTAAATTTGGATTGATAACATCCGTGTAAACGCACACAAGTTTAGCAGGTAAAAGTCATAATCATCTCTCACTCGAGGATTACCAATGAAGAAAGACAATCAGATGGGGTCTTAAATTTTTGGACTAATCTTCCTCCCCGTTATACACTTTGACCTGAAATTGAGATACCGTATTCAAATTAATCTCGAGTGAAATTTGCCCATGGCACGTAGTTAATAACTTAGTTATTAACACGTACGTGGTAAATAAATGTTCAGTATCTGTATAAAGGTAGTGATAAACTTTTTTTTCTTGTCAGGCGATTTGAGAAATCGGGCTATTTTCGCGAGGTAATCTTACAGTGAATCTTATTTTTTACGGGAAACTTGATTTGCATTTAATCTAAAGTAATGTATTGTATAGCAGAAACTTTTTGTATCCTTTCGGATAATATATTTCCACCGGACTAACTTCCCATTTGTCAGTTTAAAACTCGAACAGAGTGGCTAATTTTGTTCTACAACTAGCTATTGTATTGTGTGGAAAAAATCGAAACTATTTGAAAGCAATGTCACGTAAAAGATTTGGATCATATTTTTGTGTTATCAGAAGCGCTAACCCAAGAGTTTAAAGTCTCGTCGTATCCTCTTCACTTCACAAGATGTTTAATACTGTTTATGTTACGGGTGTACACTTTTTTTATCTATTTGGAAATCGGTTTGGGTTGGTACAGTTTCCTTGACATGCATGTTATCGTTAGAATGGTTTTCAGTAGGACGATCTTGCAAGTGTGAAATTCGTAAATGTTGTGGTATGCGCTGAATAAACGTGACAATCAGATATATTTTGTTGAAAAGTTTGTTTATAAACCTTGGCAAACTAAGTTTTTCGTTATCCTTACAAGATCTCCCACTTTACATTTAACACACCCTTGAAGAACTGTAGCCCCCGAGACAAATCATCATTTGCCAGACAGATTTAATGTTTAAGGAGTTTATTTTTCTTGAGTGGACGGGATTGTTGTACTTGTTAAAAGTATAATTGAAGACTATTATAACTGTATGTGTTTATTTTATGAAATATTTGTACATCATTGTTTTCAATGTTCTGTAAAAATGCTCAATAATGTGTCCCTTTATGTCAGGTTTGTGAGTGGTATTAAAATTCATTTCCCGAACATTTTAGGTACTGCTGGACAATTATAGAAACAAATTCAGTTCCGTCTTCTGATTTATGCTAATTTGTTATCTATTTCGAAATAAAATCTCAAAGCTGCTGTGATTGTGGTACGCTTCAAGCATAACGTGCAAATATGTCCATGACTTTGAAGATGTATTTGTATTTATCATTCTATTTCGGCAGGGAACTTAAATCGGCAAGAACAATTTTCATGATACCAGCAATAAATGTTACTCTATATCGAATTCGAGGAAGTATTTCAAGTACAGGTTGTGCAATATGTAATTTTTTGACTCGACAGCCCCTCTTCCACACCCCCTTTCTTAGTTTTACTAACCTATACTAACTTTGCTACTGACCCGAACCACGCAGTACGTTTAGGATCTTAATAAACTTTAAAATTTATTGTAACGATTGCCAACGTAGTTGACTTTTGGGGTGGTAGTAAACAGCCACGACATAAACCACGTACATTTAAGGCCATTGTTTTCTCTAATCTGTCCTTTGGGACTATTATTAAATAAGTTGATTTGTTCAAAGTGACAATCACCGTATAACATATAATACAATATTTATTGTGGTCTCAAGTCGTACAATCAGACGCGGGAAGGTTTGCGAATTAATTAAGACGAATAGGTTTTTTGTCTGCTGTTGGGTTCTGCAAGCAATGATAGCCGGGAAGAGATATCATCCTGTTTTTTCCCAGTGCCGATAGCTAAGATGTAGAACAGGGATGATGTGCAGAGAAGATGCTTGTACTCGGCAGAACGTTGCGTAGTAAGTAGTCCTACAACCGGAGTGGTAGCAACCGGTCAACTACGTGGGTGCCTATGTAACTTTACTCCTCTATGATTTTCGTATCACTAACATTACTCCTTTCCCAAGGGTCGCCGATAACATTAATGTCTTTTATTTCCGGGATGGTTACTCAATTTGAGGTCCCATAAAATTACAAATTTTGAGGTACCACAAGAACACTCCTTTGTGAATTAAGCTGGCATCGCTACGTCGAATTTTCGGGTTTGGATATTTCTCAATGCACAAGAGTTGGATATCCTTTATATGATATCTTCTTCTAATGAGCGCGGTATGTTGCCCCTTCTATACAGGTCATCGCTGGTCATACTGCTCTACCATTCTTTTGTTGCACAGCAGGTAGGTGTGACTTTTTGAAATACTGTCGTTTGCTGGGGCTCGAAGCCAAACACGCGTTTTGGAACTCGCGGCTGAGCACTAGGGGGAAACTCCTACGTGATTATGGCAGCGAGAACCCCTGTCTGATCTTTTACCGGAATACCCCAACCAACACAAAGAATAGCCCAGCTACTTCTAATGCCTTGTTCGTCATACAACCAAGAACCG
>Ga0209755_10003582_pt1 | contig 19293 bp, 16 predicted proteins | sample TergutCo191P1_FD_187301 | JGI IMG/M metagenome (GOLD analysis project Ga0209755, IMG submission 187301) | Cornitermes sp. P1 segment gut microbial communities from Petit-Saut dam, French Guiana - Co191P1 (SPAdes) (version 2) | ecosystem: Host-associated > Arthropoda: Insects > Digestive system...
ATTCGTGCCGTCGTAGGCGACGGTTAAGAGCATTTTCACAGCGGCAGAATTTTGACGCTGCCCATGGCCGAGGAGGCACGCAGGGTGTAGGGCGCATTCGGGTTGCCGGGGATTTCCTGCTTGGCCGAGCCGAAGCCTGTGTTTTTCGCCTTGATGCGGATGTTGGCATCGTAGGGCAAATAGACTTTGGCCGAGCCTGCCGCGGTGGAAACGTCAATGTCCCCCTCCACATGGCGGGCGGTGAAGCTGACCGACCCCGCCGCGGTGGAAATGTTGGCATCCCCCATCAACCGCGTGATGGTGGCCTTGGCCGTGCCCGCCGCCGAGGACACCTCCAGCTTGCCCACTTCGTTGGCCGTCAGGGTGGCATTGCCCGCCGCGGTGGAAATATTAATGCTGTCCACCCGGGGCCCGGTCAGGTCGGCGGCGATATTGCCGGCGGCGGAAGCTAAAGTGAAATGCCGCCCGCGGCAGTCCTCTACCGTAACATTGCCCGCCGCTGCTTTAATGTGCAGCCGCCCGCCAATGCCCGTTGCCAGCACATTCCCCGCGGTGGATTTTGCTTTAATCTCCCCGTCGAATTGGGTGGGCACATGTACGGTAATGGTTTGGCTGCCGCCTTTGAAATTAAAGCGAAACCAGGGGAAGCGACTGCGGGGTTTTTCATCCCGGATGGTTAGCGAGCCGTCCTCTGTTGCGTTGAAGCGGATGTGCCGGGTGTCGCCCTGTAGGGTAACGCGCACGTTTTCGCCCGCCGCGGGCACGAAGCGCAGGCTGCCTTCCACCAATTTAACGGCAATGTTGCGGATGCCGGCAAAGGTTTCATCCCGCGCGGCGTATTCGTGGTCGGCGCGTTCTTCGGCTTGCGGGGCGGGGCGGGGGGCGCGGGCGGGTTCGCCATACTCTTCCAGCACTTGTGCGGCGATGGCGTGGGGGTCGCCCAGGCTGTCGCATACATCCTCTTCGGTCATGCCCTTGGCGATTGCCTCGGTAAAATGTTCGCTGATGTCGGCCATAATTTCCTCGCAGATGTGGCTGGGGGCGTGCGCCAGCGCCTGTTTTAATTCGCTGATAAAGGCTTGCTTGGTCATGTTAATTTCCTCCTAAAATTTTTTCGATACCCGCCACAATGGCGCGCCATTCGGTTTGTAGTGCGTGTAGCTGCGTTTGCCCCGCCGTGGTAATACGGTAATACTTGCGCGGCGGGCCTTCTGACGATTCTTGCAAGTACGTGCTGACAAACCCTTCATCTTTAATGCGCTTTAGCAAAGGGTAAATCGTGCCCTCGGATATTTTTATTTCCGAGGAAATGGCGCCGACCAACTCAAAACCATAGCGGTCGGCACGCGACAGCAAGCTGAGTACACACAGTTCTAACGTACCCTTCTTGAGTTGAATACTCATGCATTATCACCATCCTTTCGTTGTTGGGTATATCTTATCACACGGTAGATGTAATTGCAAGGTACTGTGAAAAAAATATTTTGTAGCATAACAAGCGAGGCAGGAATGTAGCATTTTGTACTACATTGTGCTACATTACATTTAAGAAAGGGTGTGACGTTATGAAAGTTGGGGAGTATGTCACCGTGCAAGAAATCATGAACCAAAGCGAGGCAAGGTGGGTGGTACTATCGGACATAGAGCCGACACCCCGCCACGGGGTAAAAGGCGGCACTATACGATGCATTGCATACACCAAGCGCGAAGCCGGCATGTTTGCGGCTGAATTGGCGCAAAACGATGTTGATACGGTGCTTATCAGCGGTTCGTGGGAAGAATTGGTGGTGGGCGGGGTGTTTGTGGAATGAGGGGGAATATAATTGTTGAATTGGAAGTAGACACTAACGACCAATGGTTTGCTTTTCTGTGGGTTAAAATCCATACCCGCCCGGCGCTGGTTCGCTTTAAAATTGATACCGGGTGCAATGCGTTAGTGCTTAGCCACAGTACATTGGCGGCATTGGGCTATTCAACTGCTGCCGGCAATCTTGCAAAACTTTCCGGCGCAACAGGTCGGCTTGCCAGCGGCGAAAAAAGCGCGTTTAAAAATTTAGGTAACGTACAGCTGTTTTTGGATAAAAAACAATGTATTCCTATCTGCACTGCGCAAGCTATTTGCCACGCTACCCATGAAACAAATGACCTATTAGGAACAAAAGTCCTGCGCCAATTTTGTGACATACACTTTCACCTCACCGGGGACAAATATATGGAATTGTTAAAATCACCGTAACCGCCAAAAATAAACCGTGCCAAAACACAAGGTTCGTGATGTACCCTTTGCTACAGTAGCTGTTACTGCTGTAGCCGGAGGGTTTTATTTTTTCAGAATAAAAAAATTTGTCACATTTTACCCGTGCGTGCGTCTATTATACATAATCCCCACCCCCGAGGTGCTACTTGACCCTAGAAGAAGCCATTGCCCAATACCGCCACGGCCTGGCGAAATATTGCTACAGCTTGCTGGGCAACTTTCACGATGCGCAGGACGCCACGCAGGAGACCTTCGCCAAGGCATTTGCCAAGCGCGACACCTTTCGCGGGGCGGCCAGCGCGGTTACGTGGCTGTATCGGATTGCGCATAACACCTGCTTGTCGATGCTGCGGCGGCGGCGCTTTGCTTTTTTCGCGCCCACCCGCCCGCCCGACCCCGTGCCCAATACCGACCTGGCGCGGGCACTGGCAACCCTCTCCCCCAAGGAGCGTGCGCTGCTGTACGCCCGCGCCGTAGAGGACATCGACTACGATGCGCTGGCCATCATCCACAACGCCCGCGCCGCCACTTTGCGCAAACGCTACGAACGCATCCGCAAAAAAATGCAAAAATTATTACAAGAATAGGAGTGCCCACATGGACGACAAAAAAATGGAACGCCTGCTTCAGCAGCATTTTAACAAGCTGCCCGAGCCGGAAGAAGCCGCCACCATGGCCGGCGTACAAGAAAAAATCCGCCACCGCGCCCACCCGGCAACGCGCGCGTTGCACGCCGTCGGCAATACGCTGGTTATGGTGCTTGCCATCGGCGCTATGGTGGCCGTGGGGCTGGTGGTATGGCGCATGGATACCGCCGAACTGCCCGCCGCCCCCGCAGGGTTGGGGACAGCCAATGTCTACGAACGGCCGCACCCGGTGCGCAACCCGCCGCTGACCTGCCCCTGTGGCCTCTTCACGCTGGATAGAAGCTGGCAAACCTACGCCCAACGCCATTACCCCGACGGCACAACCTACCTGGGCGGCGAAAGGCTGCTTATCTTCGACGAAGCCTTCCTGACCGCGCGCTTCACCTATTCCATCATCTTTCACCCCGACTACCCCGTGCAGCGGCTAACCTATATCATCGGTGATTGGACGCTTTGCTGCCGCATCAACGGCGTAAACTTGCCCGAAATGTACGCCCACGTAGCAGACGAATCCGTTACCTTCTACCTATCCGTCACCGCCCGCGTTGACGGCATCGAAGAATTACGCACCCTGTCCGTCAATGTCCCCTTCCCCCTGCCTGCCGACGAAGTGCCGCATGTATCCGACAGCTTACCTACATTTTGGCATCAGCCGTGCGAAGCACCGCATGTATCCGACGGATTGCCTACTTTTTCGCATACGCCAGAGCCATGGCAGCCCCATGAAGTAACCTTCGGCGCTGATGATGTTGCAGTTATTTGGGGCGATGCGCCGCCGGCAACTTTGCCCCCCACGCTGGGTGTCCCCGAAACCAACATCGACGAGGCCGTTAGCATCACCACCTCGCGCTTTATGAACGACCAAAATCCGTATACCCTCCACATCGAGCGCATCTCCCACGGGGCGGCCGCGCCTACCGACCATTGGTGGGCGATGATATTCGACGAGAACCGCCAACTGGTAGATGTATTCGCGCCTACGTTTTGTGAAACGATGCGCAATTTCGCAGAATTAACAGCGGATAATCACATCGGCACAAGCGACGCCTTGTTCCCCGAAGGCGCATGGCAGTGGCTGTTGCCCGACAACCTGGAAGGCATTAACAGCATACCCGATTGGCGCTGGCCGTTAATTTACCGCTTTCCCCAATCCGACCACCGCCCCCCGTTATTCACCCTGCGCGAAGGTGCATACGGGCAAACCTTTTTCCAAGCCTGCCTCGCACCCTATGTACTAAACCTATGGCGGCAATTCGCCCACGAAGAACCCTCCGCCTATGACATTTGGTGGGTGTCCCTACAAGACGAATACTTCAACCACACCAACGCCACCGACCTACCCCCCGACCTACGCGCCCGCGCCGAGGCCCTCATTACCCAACAACTATACCAAGCCACACAGACCATAAACGCCGCCAACCGCTGGTACTGGATAGACTTCTCCCGCCCCGACGCACAAGAACGCATCCCCGCCGAATTATGGGAATTCATACCGGGGTGGCGTCGGTAGGTCAAAAGAGGAAAACCTTGGGGCATCCGCCCCAAACCCCGCAAGGGGGGACAAGCCCCCCTTGACCCCCGCTATGCTTCGCATGGCTTGACGGCAGTCAACCGTCAGACCGCGCAACGCGCAAATAGGGGTCAAGGGGAGCTTGCCTCCCCTTGCGGGGGTGTGGGGGCGGCTGCCCCCACGGTTTTAAAAAAAAATTCTCGTTTTGCGTGAGTTTCTCACGTAAAACGAGAATTTTTTTCGCCCATCAACCGACCGCCTATTTTATCACATCAGTGCCCAGCATCCAGGGTTTTAGCGCCTCGGGCACGGTTACGCTGCCGTCGAGTTGTTGGAAATTTTCTAAAATGGCGGCCATTGTGCGGCCGATGGCCAGACCGCTGCCGTTTAGGGTATGCACGAATTGGGGCTTGCCGCCGACGTCTTTGAATCGGATATTCGCCCGCCGCGCCTGAAACGCCTCGAAGTTGGTACAGCTGGAAATTTCTACATACCGTTCATAGCTGGGCATCCACACTTCAAGGTCATAGCCCTTCGCGCCGCAGAAGCCCAGGTCGGCGGTACAGCGGTCTACCACCCGATAGGGCAGCTTCAATTGCTGTAGGATATCTTCCGCATCGGCGGTCAGGGTTTCTAACGCGGCGTGCGAATCCTCCGGGCGGGCAAAGTGTACCAATTCTACCTTGTGGAATTGATGCTGCCGAATCAGCCCCCGGGTATCGCGCCCCGCCGAGCCGCCCTCTTTGCGGAAGCTGGGCGCGTAGCCGCAATAGCGGATAGGCAGCCGCGCACCGTCCAGCACCTCGTCCCGGTGCAGGTTGGTTACGGGAATTTCCGCCGTGGCGTTCAGGAAATATTCCGTTCCTTCTAATTTATACATCATTTCATCCTCGAATTTGGGCAGCTGGCCCGTGCCGGTGGCGCTTTGGCGGTTGACAATATACGGGGTCGAAACTTCATTGTAGCCATGGCGGATATGCCGCTCCAGCATAAAGTTAATCAGCGCCCGCTCCAGCCGTGCCCCCGCGCCCCGCAACACCATAAACCGCGACCCGGTAATTTTGCCCGACGCCTCCGAATCCATAATGCCCAACTTCGCCCCAATGTCCCAATGCGCCTGCGCGGCGAAGGCAAAGGCGGGCACCGTGCCCCATTTGCGTATTTCTACATTGTCGGTATCCGACGCGCCAATGGGGGCGTCGGGGTGGGGCACATTGGGCACGCCCATCAAGAAATCAGTCAGCTTTTCATCCAACTTGCGCAAGGCGGTTTCTACGTTTTTCAGCTTGGCGTTTATCTCGCGGGACTTGACCATCAGCGGCTCGACATCGCCGCCTTCCTTTTTAACAGCGGGTATTTGCTTGCTGATGGCATTGACTTCAGCGCGCATTTCTTCGGCTTGGTGCAGGGCTTGGCGGTGTTCTTCGTCCAGCGACAAAAATTCGTCCAGCCCATAGTCTGTGCCGCGTCTGTCCATCAATTCTTTATACTGCGCAAAGTCTGCGCGCATTCTGCGGATATCATGCATCGTACCCACTCCTTGGAAAAATTTTGCCGCCAGTATACCGCAATAGCCTTTATTTGCGCTACACCCCATTATTATGGTAGCATAATGTACCATTCAGTATATCTTGGGCAAAATCAAGGGGCGGATACACATGGGTACATCATCAGTGACCAACAGCGGGCAGGCCGTGCGGGTCATGCAAGCCATTATCAACAATGTAGAAAAAGTAATTGTAGGCAAAAAGTACGCGGTAGAATTGGTGATGACCACTTTGGCGTGCCGCGGGCATGTACTGATTGAGGACGTACCCGGCGTGGGCAAAACCAGCCTGGTGGGCGCATTGGCGCGCTCGGTAAACGGGTCGTTCAAGCGCATCCAATTTACGCCGGACATTATGCCGTCGGATATTACAGGCTATTCGGCCTTCTCGCCCAAAACGGGCGAATTTGAATACCGCGCCGGCGCTGTCATGAGCCAATTCGTACTGGCGGATGAAATTAACCGGACGTCCCCCAAGACCCAATCCAGCTTATTGGAAGTAATGGAAGAAAACACCGTAACCGTAGACGGGCAAACCTATGCCGTGCCCGCCCCCTTCATCGTGCTGGCAACGCAAAACCCGGTCGAATATTTGGGCACATACGCTTTGCCCGAAGCCCAGCTTGACCGCTTTTTTATGAAAATTTCCCTGGGCTACCCGGACGGCACAGAAGAAGCAAAAATGTTAGAACGCTTCCGCGGCGGTTCGCCCCTGGCTTCATTAGAAGCCGTAGCCGACGGCGAGGACATTGTCGCCATACAAAAATTAGTCGAAACCGTGCATGTAGACGCCGCCATTAATGATTTTATCGTGGCGGTGGCGCGCTATACCCGCGCCCAAGACGATGTACAACTGGGCGCAAGCCCCCGCGCCAGCCTGTGTTTGTACAAAGCGGCACAAGCCTGGGCACTGTACACCGGGCGGGACTATGTAGTCCCCGACGATGTCATACAAATGGCGCCCCATGTACTTTCCCACAGAATACTCATGCGGCAAGAAGCCGCCGTTAAAAAAGTGCGCGTAACCGACATTATTGACCGCGCGTTGAAAGAGGCCATTGGGGCGGTTCGCTAATGCGCCGCAACTGGCTATTTTATTTGCTGATGGTGGCGATGGTGGCCGCCGGGGCCTATGTAATGGGCGAAAGGCTGTTATACGTAGCGTTGGCGGTGCTGGCGGGTATGCCCGTAGCATCGTATATCATGACGTTTATTTTATTGCGGGTGCTGACCGTGTCACAGCGCGCACCCGAGGCGGTGGTCAAGGGCAATGTGGGGATGATAACCCTGCGGCTGTCCAATGTGTCCCCCGCTTTTTTTGGCTATATTTCCTGCCAATTTTATACCGACGACTTCGCCGTGGAAACGGAGGAGGGGGTTACGGTGTGGCTGCAAGACGCCGCCGCCACCGAAACCGTGGGCGCAACCCACGAAATCCCCTTCACCGTCAAATACCGCGGCTTTTTTAATATCGGGCTTAAAACCATTCACGCCACCGATATTTTGGGGCTGTTCCGCCTCTCGCGCCGCACCAACAAAAAAGTGCCGCTGGTGGCACTGCCCCGGGTGGTGGCGCTGGGGCATTTCCCGCTGGCTACCCACTTGCTGACCCAGGCCCATTCCCGTTTTGACATTAAAGACGAAGATTATGCCACCATATCCGACATCCGCCCGTATTTGCCCACGGACTCCATTAAGCGCGTACACTGGAAGCTAACCGCCAAGCGCAGCGAATGGCTGGTGAAGAATTTCCAATCCAATGCATTAAACAAAGTAACGATGGTATTCGACACGCTGCAATTACCCCTGCGCTACAAAGAGCAAATTATTTTAGAAGATAGAATGATTGAAATGTCCATGGCCATTGCGCGGCATTGCCTGTACCAGGGTATGCCCGTAGAATTTCTGACCGGGGACGGCCACCGCGCCGAATGCCATAACCCCGCCTCCTTCGAGGCGATTTACCACATGGGCAGCCAATTAGCCTTCACCGAAACCCCCGCCCTTACCCCGTTGTCCATGCTGACCCACAGCCTAAACGACGCCTCCGGCTATTTGAATATGATGATATTCACCACCCGGCTGGACAGCGAATTGTACGAGCGCATCGCCAACGGCATGAATAACGGCCATTACATCGCCGTATTATATTTCCCGCCGATTATCAAAGACCCCGCTACGGAAAGCGTGTACCGCCTACTAAATGACAGCGGCGCGCCCGTTTTCCGCATCGACGAAACCACCTTGGCAGAGGACACCACACAGGAGGACGCCCATGTTTGACAAATCCCAATTAAAACCGCGTAACGAATACCTGTACCTGTTTGGGGTGGGGGGGCTGTTTTTATTTGCCATCACCCAGACGATTATTGCGCCTACGGTTATTTCGCCCACGCCGTTTCGGTTATATATGATGGGGCTGGCGTGCTTGCTGGTGATAACGGGGGTGCTGTTTAACCGGGTAACACGCATTGCGGCGGCGGTGCTGGTGGCGGTAGTTGCCCTGTTTATTCTGCTGCGGCCGGAGCTGCGCGAGGCGGCGTTTATCCATTTCCATGAAGTATTTTTGGTGGCGACGGGGTACATCCGCCAACCCGAGCCGGCACAGGCGCGCACGCTACTATTACTTATTCTGCTGGCGCTGGGCTTTACTACGGTGGTATTTATTTTGCATCGGTTCAGCTTCTCGTTGTTGGCGACGTGCGGCATTATTATTATTGCGCTAAGCTGGCTGTCCGCCGAAAATACGCGGCATATCCTATCGTTCTCGGTATTTATTTTTGTGTTTATTTTATTATTCGTGCGGAAAATGAGCGGGCGGGTAGACACAGCCGCCATGGCAGCCCCGCTGGCCATACTGGTTATTTTTTTGGCAAATTTTTATACGCCCGCCTACAGCGAAGCCTTTACCCGCCGCACCATGCGCGATGCCTTTGAAGGGCGCTTCATGGCCATCGAAGATTTTTTGTTCGAGCTGTTTAACCCCATGTATTTTTCCTTCACGCAGACGGGCTTTTCGGGAACGGGGGGGCGCTTGGGCGGGCCGATAACGCCCAATAACAGCCCGGTCATGGAAGTTTCTGCCCCCGGCATGACCTATTTAAGCGGGGCTACGCATAATTATTTTACGGGCTATGCCTGGCGCACTACCTTGCAAGCGGGGGATATTTACACCCACGGCCTGCACCCCGGCCATTTTGAAATGCTGGAAACCGCGTCGGCCTTAATACACAGCGCCAACTTCGCCCGGGCGGGTGCGGGGCTGAACACGGGCACATTGCGGCTGCACTTCCCCGATGAAATGACCCATAATTTGAACACGAACCATTTCGTCGCCATGCGCATCGGGGTCGAGGCGCAATTTTTGCCCGGCATATTCTCTTTGGAGGCGATAACCGGCTTCCTGCGCCTGCGGGAGGAGCTGCCCGACACCTGGCAGGAATTTATGCCGCCGGAAATCGACTGGGCGTATATCGACTGGGCCGCCCAATGGATGTATGAACACGGCACACCCGGCGTTACTGTACCCCTGCCGGATAACTACGGCGTTGTGCGGTATTACCGCCACATCTATTTGCCCATGGAAACGGTCAGCATTGCGCTGGGGCGCAACCGCACCGGGTCAATTTTCCGCCCGCCTTCGTCGCGTCAGTTATGGTTTGACGGGCATAGCTTCAATTATGCGCCGCTGGCTACCATTTCCCCGATGGGGGATATGCGTGCGCCCGGCTTTATGCGGCGGGGCACGATTTATCATCATCATTTCCTGCATGTCAACCCCAATATGGGGCTGGTGCGCGATATTTTGCAGGGGTCGTATGCGGGGCTGTACGCCGCGCGGGGGGCGCAGTTTTATCCCTTGGCGGAAGAAATCATGCAGTCTTTCCTACAAGAAGGGGAAACCCTTGCACAAGCCCTGGCCGACCGGGACATCATGACCCCCCAACTGGCCGACGATGTTTTTAACTATCTCATGACCGGGAATGCACAGCATGTGTTTTTCAGCATTACGCAAGCGAATATGGAATTGCTAAGCTACGGCTTCGCGTTGGATGTATTGGCAGCCTATGCCGCCAGCGTGCGCGCCCATTTCCTGCAAGTGCCGGATATTACGCCTGCGCGCGTGCATGACTTGACCCACCACCTCATACGCTACGAAGAGACGGACTTTGGCCGTGTCATGGCCATACGGGATTTTTTGATTGCCAACTTCCCCTATACCATGTCGCCTGTGCCTGTGCCGCGCGGGGTATGCTTTGTTGACCATTTCCTGTTCGATGGGCAGGAGGGGTACTGCACCTACTTCGCCACGGCCATGGCGGTGATGGCGCGCATTGCGGGTATCCCTACGCGCTACGTAGAAGGTTTTGTCGTGCCCGGCGAATCCCGTAATATCCATACCATATCGCAGGTGACGAACCGCATGGCGCACGCCTGGGTCGAGGTATACCTGGAAGGGTTCGGCTGGCTTATCATAGAAGCTACGCCGCCCTATGCCGCGGCGGCCGCCGCCATTGGCGCGTTGCCCATACCCCTGGCCGGCCCGTTCGGCTACGACCCCTGGCGCGATTGGGAGCAATACATTGACATGAACTTTATGCCCGGCGGCCCGCCCATGGCATGGGCAGGCGGCGGTGGCGGCGCTGCCGTAGAAGAAGCGCCCACTTGGTCAATTCAACTGTACGCCCTAGTTTTCTTTAGCGGCCTACTAGCACTCGCCATTATCAGCGCCGCCCTATTCTTCCTATCCGGCTGGCTGCGTTTCCGCATGGCATTGCGCCGCGTAGCGCAGTTAGACACCAAAACCCGTACCCAAGCCTACTTCAAGGGCATACTAAGCATCAGCGAATACTATCACCTGCACCTGCACGAGGACGAGACCACCCTGGCCTACAGCCGCCGCGCCGGAAAACGCTTCGCCTACCGTTCCGACTCCATTTTCCTGCGCGACCTAATAACCCTATACAACCGCGCCAAGTACAGCGCCCGACCCATAACCGAACAAGACGCCGCTCTCATGCAAGAGGGCTACTTCGACATGCTGGCGTTATTCAAAAGAATGCGCCCACGCCAATTCGCGTATTTATTTTATGTAAAGAAGGTGGGCGCTGTTTAAGGTCAAGAGAGTAAAACCGTGGGGGCATCCGCCCCCACACCCCCGCAAGGGGGGACAAGCCCCCCTTGACCCCCACTTTGCTTCGCATGGCTTGACGGTTATAACTGTCAGACCGCGCACCGCGCGCAAAAAGTTTGGGTCAAGCCTTTTTAAAGGCTTGCGGGGTGTGGGGCAGCGCCCCACGGTTTTAATCTTTTAATCTTTTTTACGCATAAAATGGAACTTGTGACATAAAACTACGTTATACCTTTCAATACGCAAAATGCAGCACATACATCAGAGGGGGACGGGGAATGTCGGAACTGGTATTTGACCTGCGCAACGTGCGGAAGGTGTACCGTATGGGCGAGGAGCGCATTATCGCGCTGGAGGACGTGTCCGTTACTTTTGAAAAAGGGAAGATTTATTGCCTGCTCGGTACGTCCGGGTCGGGCAAATCGACGTTATTGAATATGCTGGCCGGGTTGGAAAAACCAACCAAGGGCAGCATTTTATTTATGGGCAAACCGCTGGAGAAATTGAACGAAACGCAACTGGCACTGTATCGGCAACGGTACGTGGGCTTTGTTTTTCAATCGTATAATTTGCTGCCGACCTTGACAGCGCTGGAGAATGTGACGCTGCCGCTTACTTTTCGGAAAGTGAAGAAACGGGAACGGATACGGCGCGCGAAGGTGATGCTAAAGGCGGTGGGGCTGGGCAACCGGGCACGGCACAGACCCAACGAATTGTCGGGCGGTCAGCAACAGCGCGTATCTATTGCGCGGGCGTTTATTAACGACCCCCAGGTCGTTTTCGCGGACGAACCCACGGGCAACTTGGACACCCGCACCACCTTTGAAATGATGGACTTAATCATCGGCATAGCCCGCGAACGCAACCAAACGCTGATTATCGTCACCCACGACACCGAAATTGCCCAGTATACCGACCAAATAATAAAAATCAAAGACGGCGCAATCGAAAGCATCACCGATAATAAAGCCATTATGAGCAGCGCCGAAGCACAAGAGTTTCAAGCAGAAATGCAAGAATTACCACAGGAAAATGGAGGGAATGAAGATGAACAAACAAAACAAGAAGTTTAAATGGGTAGCCTGGCTGCTGGCAGTTGCCATGTTATTGACGCTATGGCCGCCGTTACCGGTGCAAGCCAGCTCCCCTAACTTAGACGTTTCTTTCTCGAATGCATCGGTGAATATCCCGGCCGGGGAGTCCAGTGCCACGGCTTCTTTCCCGGTAACGCTTTTTAACAATACCAATCAAGTAATGACCAATGTTACCGTCAGTGTTGGCGGTGCAATGGCGTCGGCGGGCACTATTTTGCCCGAACGGTCTGCCACGGTATCGGTAAACTTAATGGCTACCGCCGGCGGCGGCTCGCGTACAGAATCCGTTACGATTATGGTGTTTTACGACCTAGAGGGTTTAACCCGCACCGCTACCCATGCTACCAATTTAATTATTTCGGTGGCAGCACCCGCCCCTTCGCCTACCCCCCCGCCCCCCGACCCACTCATTCGCATACTGTCTCCGCAAAGCGCCTCCTTGATGGCAGGCGAAACAGTTGACGTGCGCCTAACGCTGCGGAATGTGGGGCTCGGCACGGCGTCGGAAGTAATATCTACCATCAGCAATGCCGGCCAGCTGCGTGTCGAAATTATAGAGGGGGTACGCTTCCCCTCCATGCCGCAAAATACCGAGCGCGAGCTGGTATTACGCATCACCGCAAACGAGGATGCGCCTGCGGGCATTCAACGTATTACGCTGCAACATGATTTCCGCCGGGGCGCAACCGCCATGGGCTCGTCCTCGACCACCTTGGACGTGCATATCACCGGCGAAGTAACCGCCCCCATCGACACACCGACCCTATCGTTCAGCCATTTCTTAGGGCTGGATGCGCCTATTTTCCCGGGGGATGTTTTTTCGGTATTGACGACGATACACAATACCGGGGCGGGCACGGCGCGTAATGTGCAGGTGTCCTTTCCCGAATTGCCCGCGGGCATTATTTTAACCAGCAATTTAAACGACGCGCTGACGCCGGAATTATTGCCCGGCCAGTCCCGTATGATGGTGTTTACGTTTCAGGCTGCCAGTACGCTGGCGGCGGGCACGCATATGCTGACCTTCCGCGCCAATTATATCGACGATGACGATACCGGGCATACCATGCAAGCGCAGCGCTTTGTAACCGCTACGCCGTTGGTAGAAGCAGAATACGACATTGGCCTGCGTATACGCAGTATGGTTGCGCCTACGAGTCGTTTCCGCCCGGGGCAAATTGCCCATTTCGCGCTGGAGGTGTATAACAGCGGCGATGCCGAGGTAACGAATATTACCGTGGCGGCCATTGCGCCGGGAGGCATTTTGCCCATGACGCAGACCACCCATGTGATACCCACCTTGGCGGCGGGCGCGTCGGAAACGGTAAACTTTAGCTTCACCCCCGGCGAGGAAGCAGGCAGTCACGCCCATACCATCCAGTTTGATGTTAATTTCCGTACCAATGGCACGGTCACGGTACTGCCCCAGTTTGCCGCGTTGCATGTAGACAACCCGCCCGAAGAAAACGGCATGGGCGATGTTATCCAGCGCCCGTGGATAGTGGTAGACGACTTTTCCACCGACCCGGCGCATATTGTGCGGGCGGGGCAGGATTTTACCCTGACCATGACCTTCCGCAATACCAGCACGGTGTATCCCATTTACAGCGCGCGCATCGTGTTTACCCCGCTGGGGGATACGCAAATGGGCGCGGTGTTCATCCCCACGGGGGGGTCAAGTAACACGGTGTTTATTGACCACATCCCCCCCGGGGGCACGACTACGGTGCAGATGCCCTTCTTCACGGTGGGGGATGCCATGCCCCGCTCCTACACCGTGCGTATTGACATGGAATACCAAACCCCCAGCATTGTTACTACCTTGCAAGACAGTGTAGACATTAGCATCCGCGTGTCCCAATTTACCCGGTTGGAAACCCAGCCCGCCAACTTTTGGATACCGCCGGTGGTGAATGTGGGGGAAACGATTTTCCTCGAATTTTCGCCCCTTAATACGGGCCGGGTTAATGTTCACAACCTGCGTACTCGCATAGAAGAGCATAATATGGACCCGTACAACCGTACCATTGACGCATCGGAATGGGACGATTTTATTGGAGATTTGAACCCCGCGCGGATGATTTTCTTCCGCGGGCAGTTCCGCCCGTTAGTGCCCGGTTTTATTACGGGGGATATTATTTTGTACGGCGAGGATTCCGCCCATGACCCGGTGGAGCTGCGCATTCCTTTTGAAATTTATGTAATGGACCCCTGGGGGGGCGGCGGCAGCGGCTACCGCGACCCATGGGATAATGACCCATGGAATGACCCTTGGAACGACCCGTGGGGTGATGACCCCTGGAACGACCCATGGAATGACCCCTGGGGCGAACCGCAGGAAGAAAACGGCGGCCTATGGCGGCGTATTTGGAATTGGCTGACCACGCCCATTGGCGGCTATGCCGGGGTGCGCCGTAACGGCGGCGGGCAGCCGCCTATGCAAGACATGTTTTGGGGCAGCAAAGCCCCCGTAGACAGTGGCTTGCAATTAATGCGGGGCGGCGTGGTGGTCATGCCGGGGGGGGGCATGGTTATTTCCCCTACGCCGGTGGGGCGGCCGGTGGCAGCACCCCCCGGCGGCGGCTTCGCCGGCGACCCATGGCACGACCCTTGGGGGGCAGAGGCCGAGACGGACTCCTTTTTCATTCACCTATGGAATTTTGTGCGGATGCCTATTTTTTTGTTTCCTTTCGTGCTGGCGTTGGGGGCGGGGGTTACGCTTATTACCCTGCGGGTAAGAAAGGCGCGCGCTGCGGAGATGGACTTCGATGAGTAGTTGGGATGTTTTTGTCATGGTTACGCGCAATATGTTCAAGCGCAAGCTGCGCACGTTTTTGACCGTATTGGGCGTAATGGTGGGTACGGCGGCCATTGTGCTGATGATTTCTTTGGGGCTGGCTACCGAGGCGCACCACCGACAAACCATGGAAGACGCCGAGAACGATATGACGCTGATTCAAGTACAAATGCCCTGGGACAATGTCGTATGGGGGCCCGACGGCCAGCCCGAATTCCCCGAAGACGCGCCCCAGCTAAACGACGATATGTTTGACCGCTTCGAGGGGATAAGCGGCGTGTCGCTGGCCAGCCCTATTATGCAGGGCAATGTCTTTTTCCGTTCCGACCCGTATTATATGAGCGCGTGGGTTACGGGCATACGGGCGGCGGCCATGCAGTACATGGGGCACACCGTCGAACAGGGGCGGGTGCTGATGCCCGGCGATAATTTTGCCATTGTGTTTGGTGCCTACGCCGAGCGTCGGTTCGAGCGCATGGGCGCAACCTGGGACCAGCGCTATAACCGCGACTGGGAATGGCAATGGCAAGGCCGGGAAATTCCTACCTTTGTAGATGTAATGAACGATACTATCCGCATGAGCTTCGACCAGCGGTTTGTACAGGGTGCGCTGGGGGAACAAATGGAGCTGACGGGCGGCGTGCGTCCCATCCCCGCCTATAACATCGAGGTAGTGGGGCTGTTAGAATCCGGCAATGACTGGAGTGCCAACAACGCCGTGTTTATGGACATTGAGCTGCTGTTGTACCTAAACAACGAACGCATCCGCATGGAAAACGAAGTACGCGACGATGACAGCTGGTGGCAAATAATCAGCCCCATACGCGCCCGCCCGCGGGAAACGTTTGAGCGCGGCATTGTGCGCGTCACTGATGTACGCTATACCTCCCGCGTGGCGCGGGAGATTGACGACATGGGCTTTCAGGTATTCTACGATGGCATGATGATTAACATTTTGGTAGAAGGCCAACGCCAGCAGCAGCAGTTACTGGCCGCCATCGGCGCAATTTCGCTAATCATTGCCGCCATTGGCATTGCCAACACCATGATAATGGCGGTGTACGAACGTACCCGCGAGATTGGTATTATGAAAGTAATCGGCGCGTCGTTAAAAGATATCCGCCGCATGTTTTTGCTGGAGTCGGCTATGATTGGCTTCTTTGGGGGGTTGTTTGGCGTCGGCTTGTCGTTGGTGGGGTCGTATGTGATGAATAATTTTGACGTGCCGTTTCTACAGCCGCCGCCGATGCCGGAGTGGATGGGCATAGCCGAGGTGATTAATCCGTCGTTGGTTACGCCGTGGCTGTGTGGCGTGGCGTTATTATTCGCCGGGGTTATTGGGCTGGTCAGCGGGTATTTCCCCGCGCGGCGGGCTACGAAACTGTCTGCCCTGGCGGCGATTCGGAGTGAATAGGATGAAAATTATATTAGCCTCGGGTTCGCCCCGGCGGCGTCAGCTGTTGGAACAGATGGGCATTTCCTTTGACGTGGTGGTCAGCGACGCGGATGAAACCATATCCGGCGCGCCTCAAGACCAGGTAGCCGCTTTGTCTGCCCGCAAGGCGGCCGCCACGGCGGAGATGCTGCGCGCCCAAGGCAATGACGCCGACACGGTCATCATTGCCGCCGACACGCTGGTGGCGCTGGGCAGCGCCGTGCTGGGCAAGCCCGCCAACGCGGAAGATGCCTTTGTCATGCTAAAGTCCTTGCAAGGGCGCAAACACACCGTATACACGGGGGTAACGCTACTACCCACCGACGGCGAAGCAGACACCTTCGTAGAAGCCACGGACGTCTTTTTCCGCCCGCTAACCGACGCGGAAATTCACGCCTACATCGACACCGGCGAGCCCTTCGACAAGGCAGGCGCTTACGGCATACAAGAAAAAGGCGCGCTGTTAGTAGCGCGCGTAGAAGGCGATTTCTACACCGTCATGGGCCTACCGCTGGCGCAGCTATGGGTACGGCTGGCGGGGCTGGGGGCGGTGTGAGGAAAAGATAAAACCGTGGGGCGCTGCCCCACACCCCGCAAGGGGAGGCAAGCTCCCCTTGACCCCTGCTATGCTTCGCGTGGCTTGACGGATATTACTGTCAGACCGCGCAACGCGCAAATAGGGGTCAAGGGGAGCTTGCCTCCCCTTGCGGGGGTGTGGGGGCGGATGCCCCCACGGTTTTTTTTGTTTTCGTTACATAACATTCGCCACTCGTTTTTCTACCGCGTCCCAGGGTATCTGGCTGATGAAGCGGTTTATATAGGCGGCCTTGTCTGTGCCGTAGTCTAGGAAATAGGCGTGTTCGTACATATCCAGTACGATTAGCGGGTATGCTAGTAGCACTACGCCATCGTGGTGGGAGTCGAATAGGAAATTTGTGCAGGCCGCCGTGCGCTGCTCGAAGGAAAGGACACACCAGCCCCGGGCAGACAGCGCCGTGGCGATGAAGTCGGCCTTCCATTTTTCCACGCCGCCGAAGTGGGCGTCGAATAGCTGCTGGGTTTTGTGGCCCACGGGGGTGGCTTTTTCGCCCAGGTTCTCGAAGTACAGCTCGTGTAGGATGACGCCGTCTAATGCATACGTTTGCCCGCGCTTTAGCCCGCGGTAGTGGCTGTAGGTGGCGTTCGCCCCGGCCAACTGCGGGTCGGTGGCGAGCGTGTGCGCAATTTCATTCGTTTTGGTAACATAGCCTTTGTACAGCGTTTGGTGGTCGTCAAACTGCTTGCGGGTGACAACACCCGTATTGTACTCGAAAGTCTTGGCGGTTATTTCCATAAGAAAAGCCTCCTGCGCGGGATAATGTATAGCCTACGCGGGAGGCTTATTCGATGTTACGGGGGAGTTTTGCCCCGTGCAGTTGCGTGCTGTGCGGGATTTTTTTATTATGGGTGAAGAATGGAATTGGAGGGATAGGTTATGTTTTTGTATTGGGATGGGTATGAGATTGATGGGTCGGATACGGATTTTGATATTGTGTTGCCGGAGCAGGTGCAGGTTGGGGCGCTGGTAAAGTGTTTTTTGGCTATGCCGTTGTTTTGCGGGGCGGCGCGGTTTGGGGCGAAGGAGATTGCCCGGTGGTCGGCGGGGCATATCGCGGAGGAGGATAAGATTGGGCGGGCGGATTTTGAGGAGCGGTTGGCCTCGGGGGATTTTGTTTCGCTGGGCGTGGTGGTGGATTGCTTGCATCCGGAGCGGTTGGGGGATGATTTGCGCGCGCAGGTGTTTGCGCTTAGCAAGCCGGGGACGGACAGGGGCGTGAACCCTTGCACCGTGCCTATTGGCCGGCAGGCGTTTATGTCGGTGGATTTGAGTATTTCCAAAGTGCGGCAGGATTGGGAGGCAGCGCACTTTGCGGCGGAGGCTGAGCAGGGGGTGTATCAGTACAATTTCTCGCTGGAGGAATTGCCGAAGAAGGGGGATTGGGTGCTGACCTTGGGCATTCCCGTAAGCTCGACCTATGAGTATGCGATGTATATTATTCAGTATTTGCAAAGCCATTTCCCCGGCATAGGCATATGGGGCGGCGAGGAATGCAGTTGCGGGGCTACCTATGGCACGTCGTTGTATGGGTATGAAAAGGTGCAGCTTCCCGTCAAGTATAGTGTGAAAAATACGCTGAAACGGCTGACCGAGCATGGCATTGTTCATTCGATTATCTCGTATTACAAGAACCGTTGGACGACGCAGCGGGCGGCGCAGGGCTTTTTTCTCACCGGCAGCCGGCAACATTGGGCCGGCGCGCCCGTTACCGACCTGCCCTTTGACGAATATGTAGCACTGGCGGAGATGGTGCTGGCGGATGAGCCCCGCCTTTTCGAGCAGGTGCAGGAAACTGCCGTGGATATTCAGCTGCCCCCGCCGGAATATTTTGAAACCGACCCGGCCATTGTTGCCGCATTGTCTGAAGTCCTGGACGCCGCCTACCCCGCCGAAGAACGGGCGAAGATGTACCGCGCCAATTGGATATACACCGGCTATTTGGCGTTTACCACGGTGGATGGCAAGGCGGTGTGTGAATTGCGCGTGCATTCCACCATGCGAAATTACTTGCACACCTTGCTGGCACTCATGGACGCGGGGCGCATTGATTATATTAAAGCCGAAACCTACCAACAACGCAGTGAAGTGACATGGAAATTCTAACGCGCTTCTTTCGCCCGGAGGAGAATGCGCTATTGATATGGAATGCCGAAGCGGGCCGCACCGCCTATGTAAACGGCGCGGAGCTGACCGCGCTGGCACGTTGGGCAGCGGGGGAGGAAAGCAACTTCGCCGCGCGGTTGCAACGGCTGGGGCTGGTGACGGCGGCGGACAAAAG
>Ga0209755_10003583_pt1 | contig 19285 bp, 15 predicted proteins | sample TergutCo191P1_FD_187301 | JGI IMG/M metagenome (GOLD analysis project Ga0209755, IMG submission 187301) | Cornitermes sp. P1 segment gut microbial communities from Petit-Saut dam, French Guiana - Co191P1 (SPAdes) (version 2) | ecosystem: Host-associated > Arthropoda: Insects > Digestive system...
ACCGACACCGCTCAGGGAGCACAAATTCGCAAGCCGCCAATGCCGCAACCTTCGGCGCTCACAAGGGCTTTGAAAAAAGTTCCTAAGAACCTCAAAAACTTTGTTACAAAAGCATGAAATGCTTTTGCGTTAAGAAGTTTTTGCCCGCTTTTTACAAAAAGCGGCAGGGTGTGGGACGGCGTCCCACGGTCACCCTCCTTTTCTTTTGACCTTGACCTTTTTCTTCAGTCATCGATTTGCGAAGCAAATCTACCTTAATTCTTCATTTTTCATTTTTAATTCTTCATTCTACCCTAATTCTTCATTTCAACAGGAGTCCATATGAACGAAAACAACAATAACAACAAGCGTCCTGCACGTGCATCTCGCAATCCCGGAGATGTTGGACAGAAAAAACCTGCACCTCAACAGGAAAATCAGCGTCCCACCGCGGAACAAAGCAGTCAACCTTCCGCTCGCCCTCCTGCCCAAAGAGTGCAACAGCAACCAAACGGCAACATTGGCGCCCCTCCTCCTCGTCGCAAAAGAAACCGACGCAAAGAGCTTGCCCAAACGCGCATTCGCAAAACTGTGACAATTACTGTCATGGTGATTTTTGCGTTGCTAATAGCCGTTTTGTTGGCGTTTACTGTTCTTGGTTTTAGCTACTCCCGCCACCCTGTCACCGATTTAGCAACAGGGGAGCGGCACACCGTTACCTTTTTCGGACGACAAAATCGTGATGGGCAACTACTAACAGGCACACTTCATATGCCAAACGGCTTGCGTGGCTCGGTGTCTCTGCTAACTACCGGAGAGCAGCGTATCGAATTTAACGACGGAAGCGTTTTTACCGGGCAAATTGTGGACTTTCAACGGACAGGGGAAGGTCGATTAGAGCTTAGCAATGGTGATGTGTTCATTGGATATTTCCGAAATAATCAGCCAAACGGACGCGGGCGTTATATCTTCCTTAACGGAGATGTTTTCGAGGGCTATTTCCTTAATGGTGTGCCACACTGTCCGCCGCAACATATTGGCAGACTTGACTGCGGTTGCACCTACACATGGGCTACTGCCGCCGATGACGCTCCGCAAAGTCGCTTTGAGGGCAACTTTTACAATGGCTATCGCCACGGGATGGGACGCTATTTCTTCGAGAACGGCTCACGATACGAGGGTCCTTTCTACCGCAACCGTATGCACACACGTTATTATGTGAACGGCGAAGCAAGAGAAAACGACGGCATTTTGTATATCTTTCGCGGACACAACCAAGAAACAGGAGAACCCATTTTTGACCGCTATGTGGGTGCATTTTACAATGATGTCCGCACCGGCTGGGGCATATATATGTGGGGTGGCTCCGGTGCTATGTTTGAAGGGGAGTTTTACAACAATCGTATGCACGGCAGTGGCACATACACCTGGCCAAGCGGACGAACATACACAGGATATTTTGAAGACGGCTTGATTCGTCGCTGTGGCACTCCTCCGGGCACATCGCCACCTGAAGCCCCTCCTGAAAACGACGGCGAATATACCAACGATTATGCTGTAGAAGAAACGGAATAAGGCAGAGGAATTAAGAATTAAAAATGCAGAAGAAGAATTAAGATTTTATGATAGAAATGTGTCCTTTTCAATAAAACTATTTGCGTAGCAAATTTACATCAATTCTTCATTTTTCATTCTTAATTCTTAATTATCAAAGGAGGTTTTCATGGCACATTTTTTTGACCTTTTGATTGAATATTTTGGCTTTGGCACAGGCAGTATTGATACCACCGCCGCCATGATTGTGTGGGGGATATATATCGGTATTGTAATTGCCTCTGCTGTTGCTCTGTATCAAAAAAATGTGGTGGGGCGGTTCGTCCGCTCTATTATTGCCGAAAATGCCACCTCTCCCGAAACCGCCAAAACTCTTGAAGAACTTGGATATGGCAAAAAATACGGTATCCGCCGCCACTTGCGCGGCAAAACCGCACTATCCAGCATCATCTTTGAAGCCGAAGACGAACTTGTTTTGGACGACGACGGCTTGCCACGCCCTGTCGTTCGCAGTAGCGTAAACCTTGCCAACGGAAAGTTTTATATCCCCGAGGACTTGAAACATCGCGCCCAAGTGCGATTCGAGAAAAAAGGCAGCTCTATCTGGAGCTTTTTGCTTGTTGTCGTTGTTTTTTTCGTAATGGCAATTGGCGTGGTACAGTTGTTACCATGGTTTCTTGGAGTGCTGGAAAATTTTCTTTATGTTCCCGAGGGGCGGTAGGGGGAAAATCACTATTTTATTGAGAGGTAACTATGAAAATCGAAAAAATCTCTGTGGAAAACTTCAAAGTATTCCAAAAAGTTGAAGTTGAAGACATTCCAAACATGGCTGTGTTTATGGGTCAAAACGGCGTTGGAAAATCAACCTTTTTTGACATTTTTGGTTTTTTGCATGATTGTCTTAGCACAAATGTAAGCAATGCAATAAATAGACGTGGTGGCTTTGATGAGGTTATTTCAAGAGAACAAAGCGGCACCATTAAATTTGAAATTAAATTCCGCCCCAATCCCAAAGACCCTAAAGTCACGTACGAATTAGAAATTGGCAAAAAAAATGGCTTACCTGTCATTGAAAGAGAAGTAATGAAAATGCGCCGAGGGCAATCAGGCGCGCTTTATAACATTCTTGACTTCAAAAACGGCGAAGGTCGTGCTGCACAAGGCGAATTAAAAACCAAAGATGACTTGAAAAACGCAAACAGAGTCCACCAAAAACTATCAAAACCTGATATTCTTGCTATTAAAGGACTTGGCCAATTTGAAGAGTTTTTTGTTATCTCTGCTTTTAGAAAACTAATTGAAGACTGGCACGTTTCTGATTTTCATATTAACGAAGCAAGAAGGCAAAGCGGAGAATATAGCGAAACTTTATCGAAAACTGGTGACAATCTTGCTCATGTTACCAAATACATCTACGAACATCATCAAAAAATGTTCGTTAGTATTTTGGAAAAGATGAAGCAGCGAATACCAGGCGTTTCCGCTGTCGAAGCGAAACAAATGGAAGATGGTAATATAGTGCTAAAGTTCCAAGATGGTCGCTTCAAAAATCCATTTTCCGCAAGATTTGTTTCAGACGGCACGATTAAAATGTTTTCATATCTTGTTTTATTAAACGAGCCAAATCGCCATGCTTTATTGTGTGTCGAAGAACCTGAAAACCAACTATACCCTGAACTTTTAATGGAACTGACCGAAGAATTTCGGGAATATTCGCAAACACAGGTAGGAGGGCAAGTTTTCATATCCACACATTCACCAGATTTTCTTAATTCGGTTGAATTGGACGAATTATTCTGTTTAATTAAAGAAAATGGCTATACAAAAATTGTTCGTATGAAAAATTCACCTCAAATAAAAGCTTTTATTGATGAAGGTGAGCTGTTAGGTTATCTATGGAAAAGAGGAGATTTGCTTAAAGAAGCAAAAAATTTGATTGGGGATGCATAAAATTATGAAATTAGTATTTTTACTTGAAGAACCCTCGATGAAAGTGTTGTTAGACGTTTTGTTGCCAAAAATAATACCGAATATAGATTTTGAAACTATCCCTCACGAAGGCAAAAGCGACTTGCAAAAGTCTATACCTCGTACACTTAAAATTAGAAATGATCCAAATGTGAAATTTGTTGTCGTACATGACCAGGATAGTCACGATTGCAAAAAATTAAAACAGAGATTGTTGGATTTATGTAAGGATACTAATAAACAAGTCCTCGTTAGAATTGTTTGCAAAGAGTTAGAATCTTGGTACTTTGGTGACCTTAATGCTGTATCAACAGCTTATGACAGCCCAAACTTAATGAAATTAAGAAATAAAAGCAAATATCGAGTCGTTGATAACATACATAACGCCAAACTTGAACTGCGAAAACATGTCTCGAATTACAATGCAATAAGCGGTGCAAGAAAAATCGCTCCCCATATGGATATTGACAACAACACTTCCAGTAGTTTTGGATTTTTTGTTACGGGAGTAAAAAGAATAGCAGAATTAACCAAATGAAAAAAACTCTACTAATCGACACAAACAACATCTTAAACCGCTCGTTCTACGGTATTCCGCCCCTAACGGCGGCGGACGGGCGGCATACTAACGCAGTATACGGCATGCTTGGCACCCTGCTTCCCATTTTGGAGCAGGGTGATTTTCACTTTGTCGCCGCCTGCTTTGACCTGTCTGCCCCCACCCACCGCCACCGTGCATACCAGGATTACAAAGCCACCCGCAGTAAAATGCCCGACGAACTGCGAGAGCAAATGCCTCTGGCAAAAGAGGTCCTCCGTGCCATGGGCATTGCTGTGGTGGAGTTAGAGGGCTATGAGGCAGACGACATCATGGGCACTCTCGCCACCCGCGCGGCAAGCGAAGGCGGTCACGCCTTTATCCTGTCCGGTGATCGTGATGGGCTGCAATTAGTGAGCGAAGGCGTCTCCGCCATGCTCATCAGCAAAGGGGACACCGCCACCATGACCCCCGCTGACGTCACCGCAAAATACGGCGTCACCCCCGCCCAGCTACTGTCCGTGAAAGCCCTGATGGGAGATGCGTCGGACAACATACCGGGTGTGGCGGGCGTGGGCGAAAAGACTGCCCTGAAGCTAATCTCCCAGTACGGCGACCTTGATGGAGTGTACGCAAATCTCGACGACAAAGGCATTTCCGCAGGGTTGCGTGCTAAGTTAGAGGGGGGGCGAGATGATGCCTACCTGTCATTGGAGCTTGGGCGGATTATGTGCGACGTGCCACTCGGCTTTGAGCTTGCAGACATTGCCCTGCAACCCCACGGCGAAGCCCTCCCCGCCCTTCTGCGAGAGCTGAACTTCACCTCGTTGCTAAAGCGAATGGACGTTACCGCTCCTAAAAAGCAAGCGGTGAGGGAGGTCAGCCTTGACCAGCTTATCGCCGCCAAATCTAACGCCCCTCTCTTCTTTCATCTCGAAGATACCACCATCACAATTTTGACTGACGATGGTGTGCTTTGTGCCGAATACACCGACCTGGGGGAGCTTGCACCCCTGTGGCAAGGTGCGGTTTGCACCTTTGACAGCAAGCCATTTTACCGCAGATTGCTTGCTTCAGGAGTAGAAATAAGCCTGGTTGATATGTTCGACATTAAACTGACGGCTTACGCCCTTTCCGCCGTAGCGAATGGAGAATATTCCCCTGCAAATGTTGCTTCTGTTGCAGGGCAGTCCATGGACGGAGAAGATGACGTGGCGGTTTTGTACGACTTGTTCACCTACTACAAAGACAGAATGCTTGACGAAGATAACCCCCTCGCCATGGAATTAGAAATCCCTGCAGCAAAAACCCTTGCCCGCATGGAACACGCAGGGTTCGCCCTTGATTCAGCAGGCTTGCGTGCCTATGGGGTCGAGCTGGCAGGCAAGCTGACCGCCCTCCAATCGGAAGTTCACGCTCTTGCAGGGGAGGAGTTCAACCTAAACTCCCCAAAACAGCTTGGGGAAATTCTGTACGGCAGACTTGGCTTGCCGCCTCTGAAAAAAACAAAGACAGGGGCGTCCACAGACGCTGAAACCCTGCAAAAACTTGCCCCGTATCACCCAATAATCCCCTGTATTCTCGAATACCGCCACCTTGCAAAGCTCCACTCCACCTACTGCGAGGGGTTGCTTTCTGCTGTCACCTCGGCGGGGCTGGTGCATACCACATTCAAACAGACCGGTACAGCCACCGGGCGACTGTCCAGCGTTGAGCCGAACCTACAGAACATTCCCGTCCGCACAGAGGCAGGGCGACAACTTCGCCGATATTTTGTTCCTCGTGACACGGGAAGAGTGCTGATTTGTGCCGACTACTCCCAGATTGAGCTTCGTTTGCTTGCCCATTTGTGCGGTGACGAGAATATGCTTTCCGCTTTCGCCGAGGGGGTGGACATTCACACCCTGACCGCCTCTCTGGTGTTCGACACCCCCCTGCCTTTTGTCACCGAGGATATGCGCAAGCGGGCAAAGGCGGTGAACTTTGGCATTATCTACGGCATGGGGGACTTTGGGCTTGCCACCGACCTTGGTATTACGCGGAAAGAGGCGGCGAAGTTTATCCAAGGCTATATGGAAAGCTACCCGAAAATTGCCGCGTACATGGAGCAAACTATCGCCGAGGGGACGGAGCGGGGATATGTGTCCACCCTGATGGGGCGCAGGCGGTATATTCCAGAGCTAACCAGCAAAAAGGCGACTATCCGTAACCTTGGGGAGCGGATAGCCAAGAACAGTCCATTACAGGGCAGTGCGGCGGATATTATCAAGGCGGCAATGATTGCAGTTGAGCGGCAGCTTGCCACCGCAAATCTGGACGCATTTCTCGTGATGCAGGTACATGACGAACTTATCGTTGATTGTGCCGCCAAGGATGCCGACGCCGTCGCTGAAATCCTTCGCCGTGAAATGGAGCAGGCAGGAGAGGGGCTGGCTGTACCCCTGCTTGTTGATGTTAGCATTGGGGAAAGCTGGGGATAGGGCAGAGGCAATGAAGAATTAAGGTCAAGAGCAAGGTCAAGGGATAGGTCAAGGGCGTAGGGCGGTTTTTGAAAAAACCCCCTACAACCCACAAAAACTTTTTTCTTAAAAGCATGAAATGCGTTTATACTAAAGTTTTTGTTCCACCTTTTTACAAAAAGGTGGTCGGGTGTGGGCGGAAAGCCCACGACCTTGACCTTTTTCTTCAGTCTGAAACCACTCTAACAAAGAGTGGTTTTTCGATTTCTACAAAGATTAAAAATATTTCCCTCTCACCAAAAAAAGTCTTGCATTTTTCCAGTAACTATGATATAATATATAAGGAAGAAAAATCTTTCACCATACTACTTAAATTCTCCTATTAAACGACAAAAACAATGAGCGAACAAAATCAAATTTGGACTTTTGTCCAAGACAAATTAAAAGAACAAAACCCCACCTCGGTATACAACATTTGGTTTGCCGAGGCATCTTTGCTTTTCCTTGACACCGAACAAGCCATCATTGGCGTTGACAGTAACCTGAAAAAAGATTTTATTGAAAAAAAATATCTGAAAAATCTGCGGGAAATCTTTTCCGAGGTCATTGGTTCTATTGATGTTTACATTCGCTCCACTGAACACAGTCCTGCCACCTCTTTCCCTGTGACAACCCCCGACCCGCCGGAAGAGCCGCCACCTGCTGTCATTTCCAGTCACGACAACTCTATTCTTGCCAGTGCAGGTTACACTTTCGACAATTTCATCGTTGGTGACAGTAACAAGTTCGCATTTTCTGCTGCCACCGCCGTGGCGAAAAGCACTGTAAGCGTGTACAACCCTCTCTTCATTTATGGTGCAAGCGGGTTAGGCAAGACTCATCTGCTGTACGCTATTATGAACCAAACAAAAGCGCGTATGCCACAGGCAAGTGTCATCTATATTAAGGGAGAAGAGTTCACTAATCAACTAATCGAGAGTTTTGCTCTTCGCAATTCTCATGTTTTCAGACAAAAATATCGTGCCGTTGACATGATTCTTATTGATGATATTCAGTTCATCGCAGGGAAAGAAAGTGTCCAAGAAGAAATTTTCCACACTTTCAACGCTTTTCACGATGCCGGCAAGCAAATTGTTCTTGCGTCTGACCGCCCTCCCCGTGACATGAAAACCTTAGAGAACCGCCTCCGCTCCCGTTTCGAAAGCGGCGTTATCGCTGATGTGCAAATTCCCGACTTCGAGCTTCGTATTGCTATCATGAAAAACAAGGCGGCGGCAATTGGCGTTACCCTGCCAAACGATGTTCTCACATACCTTGCGGAAAACCTTAAAAGCAACATACGCCAGCTTGAGGGAGCGATAAAGCGTATTGGTGCGAAAAGTTTTCTTGGCGAGCATACTATCTCTGTTGCCCTTGCAAAAGAATGTACCACCGACCTACTTATTGGTAACGAGCCAATAGCGGTGACAATCGAAAAAATCATCACCAAGGTAGCGGAAAAGTATTCTGTTGCTGTTGATGACATTAAAAGTCGCAAGCGAGCAAAAGACATATCCAACGCCCGCCATGTTGCAATCTACATTGTCCGTTCTGTAATTGATATGTCCCTGCCGGCAATCGGCAAGGCGTTCGGTCGTGACCATTCCACAGTCATGTCATCTCTCAATGTAATTGAAAAGGCAATAGAATCGAACCCGTCCATTGAAATGGAAGTGAACGCTCTTATAATGGAAATCAGAGAGGGCAGTTAAGAATTAAGGTTAAATGACAAGGACAAAGTCAAGGTCAAGGGACAAGGTCAAAAGCGTAGGGCGGTTTTTGAAAAAACCCCCTACAACCCACAAAAACTTTAGATAAACAGTCTGAAGAAAAATTTTTAGTCAAGTTTTTTTCAAAAAACTTGTGCGGTGTGGGCGCAAAGCCCACGACCTGACTTTTTTTCAAAATATTATATTATATGTTTCTGATGTCCTTGACCTTTCTCTTCCCTTCTCTTTTCCACAGTAAATGTGGATAAGTTTCTGTTAGTTTATCTGTGGAAAACTTGGGTTTAATTTTAGCTTGTTTTTTGTCCACAGCAGTCAACAGATTTCCCACATACTTTGTCTATAGTTTATCCATAATACCGATGGCACTTTGTTTTTGCGCCGCAAGGCGTATAGCAGTTATCAACAGTTCTAACAGGGCATACTAATACTACTAATAAGCCTTTTAGATATAATATATTGATTTATATAAGCTACATATTTCAACAGAAGTTTCTAACACCTTCAAAACCTTATATAGCAAAAAACACCATGGGGCGTTGCCCCAAACCCCACCAGAAAACTTTTTGCAAAAAGTTTTCTGGACTTTCAAAAACCTTGCTATAAAAGCATGAAATGCTTTTGTGAGAAAAAGTTTTTAGTCCAGTTTTTTTCAAAAAACTGGTTGGGTGTGGGCGAACAGCCCACGACCTTGACCTTTGTCCTTTGACCTTGACCTTAACCGACTAAACCATTTTTACCGGAGGAAACATGAAAATAACATTCGACAAAGACCTGCTTATTGAGGCGGTGGGCATGGCAATGAGTGCGGTGAGTAACAAAAACACTATTGCCGCAATAGAAGGAATTTTGTTTACTACTGATGATAACGCTAATTGCACACTATCCTCTTACGACCTTGAAAAAGGCTTTCGTAAAACTGTAGAAGCTGATGTGCAGGAGCAGGGTAGCTGGATTATCAATGCAGGCAAGCTGTCCCGCATGATCCGCACCATGACAGGGGACATTACCATAACTGTCAACGACCGCGGCACAGCAAAAATCAAAAGTGGGAAAAGCGAATTCTCCACAGCCGCCATTGCAGGTGAGGAGTTTCCCGCTATGCCGGAGCTGACCGGGGAGCAGAGCTTTATTTTGTCAGGGAAAGACCTGCGCGGAGCAGTGAACCAAGTGTTCCATGCGGTAGGCAACAACGACCAAATGCCGGAACTGACCGGTGCGTTTTTTGACGTGAAGGGCAACACTCTAAAGTTGGTAGGGTGCGACCGAAATCGTCTTGCCATTCGTGAAAAAGAAATTACCCCGAAAACCACCACGGAAGACGAGTTTGACCTGTCATTTATCATTCCCGGGCGAACCTTGTCCGAACTGATGAAAATCGCGCCGGATGACTATAGTGACGTGGAAATTGTGTATGTCCGCCGTCATGTTATCTTTATGTTTGATGATAATATCTTCTTCTCACGCCTTATTGACAAGGCGTATATCGACTATGAAAAAGTTATCCCTACAAACTACAAAATCGAGGTGACAGTTGACCGTGCCGAGCTGATAAAATCTCTTGAACGTGCAACCCTTATCACAGAGGATAAAAGCCTTGGCATGGCAATTGGCTATGTGAAGTGCGAGTTTACGGAAAATGGGCTTGTGGTTAGCTCTAACTCTACCACGTCGTCAATGTTTGACGAGCTTGCGGCGGACAAAGAGGGGGATGACATAACAATCGGCTTTAACTGTCGCTTCTTGTTAGATGCCCTAAAGGCCGCCACAGGGGAAGTGGTGAAGCTGACAATGCAAACCCCAAGCACAAGTATGCTGATTACTCCTGTGGAAGATGCAACACCGCCAACAGACGCGGAAGATGGCGACCCCACTGAACCCGAAACCTCGACAGAAACCCCCGAAACCGCTCCACAAAAAGAGGAAATCCAAGAGAAATTTTTGTACATGGTGTTCCCTGTGCGGATGAAAGAAGGAGTGTAGGGGGAACGAAGTGCAAACAAAGGATAAGGTAACAGAAAACTTTTTGAATAAAGTTTCAACCTGAAGAAAAAGGTCAAGACCGTGGGCTGTGCGCCCACACCGCACAAATTTTTTGAAAAAAATTTGACTAAAAACTTCTTGACGCAAAAGCATGAAATGCTTTTGTAGTAAGGTTTTTTGAAAGTCCAGAAAACTTTTTGAAAAAAGTTTTCTGGTGGGGTTTGGGGCAACGCCCCAAGTGTTCCAGGGTTTTTCTTCACCCTGAAACTTTTTGAAAAAAGTTTTTCACACCTTTCAAAAACATTAAATTATGGAGAACAAAATGAAACCTGACTATAAATCAATGTATTTTCACATGGCGGGGCGTATGGCAACAACAGTTGATGTACTTGAAACAACCGTCAAAATGCTAGGCAAAGTATCAGACGAGCTGGAAGTTTTAGTGGAAAAGCTGAAACAAGCACAATTAACAACCGAAGAAATGTATGCTGTTGCAGACGAAGATTAAGTATGCATTGCACTGAAATCACCTACACCAACTTCCGCAATATTGCCACCGCACAACTCACCCTTTCACCCGGACTGAATCTGCTGTACGGCAAGAACGCCCAGGGGAAGACCAACGCCCTTGAGGGCATATATCTCTGCGCCGGGGGGCGGAGTCATCGCAGTAGTCGTGAGCGGGAATTTATCCGCCACGGGGAGGAGCGAGGTAGCGTGGAGGTGAAGTACACCGACACCCACCGCACCAACACCTTAAAGCTGTCATGGACACGTGACGGGCGGCGAGAATGCAGTAAAAATGCCGTGCCTCTGCCCAAAATGAGCGAGTTTATCGGCAACTTGCGTGCTGTCTTTTTCTACCCGGAGCATCTGTCAATTATCCGCGACGGCCCAAGCGAGCGGCGGCAGTTTTTGGACATTGCCATCTCCCAAATTGACCGAATATACATGGCGAATTTGCGGGAATATTACGCCGCTCTTGCCCAGCGCAACCGCCTTTTCGGGGAATATTTCACCAACCGCCCCGCTTTTGACGCCACTATCGACATATGGAGCGAAAAGCTCGCCGAGCTTGCCGCACAGGTGGCGGTGCGCCGTGTGGAATATGTGGAGAAGTTATCCACAAGCCTTGTGGAAATCTTCGCTGACATGACCGGTGAGCGGGAAAAGCCCGCGGTGGAATATCGCTGTGGGGCAACGAAAGAGGAGTATTTCCGCCAGCTGACCGCCAATCTTGAGCGGGAGGCGAGAGCGGGGGCAAGTCTGTACGGAATCCACCGAGAGGATGTGGAAATCTCGTTAAACGAGTTTTCCGCCCGCAGATTTGGCTCGCAAGGACAGCAACGAAGCCTTGCCATTGCCCTGAAATTCGCCGAGGGGGAAATCTCCCACCAGGCGACAGGGGAACGCCCAGTGTACCTACTGGACGATGTGCTGTCCGAGCTGGACAGCGGACGGCGGGAGTACATTTTGCGTCACGTGGACAGCGGGCAGACAATCATCACCTGTGCTGACACCGAATATCACGCCCTGCGACAGATGGGGGTGCTGGGCGAAGCGAATGTGGTGGAGGTCGACGGGGGCGAGATGAGGGCTGGTGGGTGAGAACGTGGGAAAAGGAGAAAAAACCAATGAAATCAGCGCGAAATAAAACAATATCATTACTAAAAGACGAAGAACAAAGTTATTTAACAAAATGCCTTCCATATTGTAGTAACAAAAACACATCAAACACAATTATTCACGGCGATGCAATGGGAGTCTTACCAACTTTGCCACAAAAAACAGTAGATTTACTAATAGTAGACCCTCCGTATAACCTTGACAAAAAATATGGCTCGACACCTTTTCGTCAAACAAGCAATGAAGAATATATAAAGTTCACACGTGAATGGATAGAAAAAGCCGTCCCGTCACTAAAACCGCACGCATCAATTTATGTTTGTGCTGATTGGAAAACCAGCCTTGTTATTGGAGCAGTTTTAAGCGACTATTTTGTAATACAAAACAGGATAACATGGCAAAGGGAAAAAGGGCGAGGGGCGCTTGCTAATTGGAAAAACTCGATGGAGGATATATGGTTTGCGACACTTTCACCTAAAAATTACACTTTTAATGTTGATGATGTTAAAATACGGAGAAAGGTTATTGCTCCATATAAAGAAAACGGCAATCCAAAAGACTGGTATGAAACCAAAGATGGCAATTTTAGAGATACATTTCCATCAAACTTTTGGGATGACATAACTATACCTTATTGGTCAATGCCAGAAAACACAACCCATCCAACCCAAAAACCCGAAAAGCTGATGGCAAAGCTGATTTTGGCAAGCTCAAATGTGGACGACCTTGTACTTGACCCGTTTTTAGGGTCAGGGACAACGGCAGTAGTGGCAAAAAAATTAGGCAGAAATTATATTGGAATTGAAAAAGAAGCAGAATATTGCGCCATATCCCAAAAACGACTTGAAACAATTGAAAAAAGACCAGCTATTCAAGGATATGAACAGGGCGTGTTTTGGGAAAGAAACACATTAACCATACAAAAAACAAAAGCTAAAAACGAGGAAACAAATGCAGCTCAGGTTACTTTCTAATGAAAACATTAGAGCAGTTCAAAGTAACATTTTACAACTTTTGAGCACTCAAAAAGTTTTTTCAGAAAAACGAATAACTAACAGTCCGCGAGCGGTTGGTGACATTGTTCAAACAGTAATTGAAGAGAGCTTTGAAGAATGCGTGCCGTCGGGCGTGCTAAAAGATTATAAAAAAGATTTTGCGCGCCGAGCAATGGCAGACTTTGCTTTTTATGATTTTAACGATAACTATTATGTGGTTGATTGTAAAACACATAATAAAAATACAAAATTTAATATGCCTAATCTAACATCGGTAGAGCGTTTGTCGCGTTTTTATGAAGATGACAGTAATGCGTTTATGATACTTATGATAAGTTATGAGATTGACGAAACCGAAATAAAATTTAACGATTGTGTATTCCACCCTATTGAACATTTTGCTTGGGATTGTCTTACTATCGGAGCGTTGGGGTGGGGGCAGATACAAATTGCAAACGCAAACAAAATTAACATTATAGCTGACAAAACACGTAAAGAGTGGATGCTTGAATTGTGCGATGCCCTTGATTTGTTTTATCCGAGAGAAATAGAGAAAATATTGGATAGACAAAGTCATTTTCATAAAATAAGAGAATTTTGGACGAGTAAATAGAAGGAAAACCCATGAACAACGAAAACAACAACACACATGAAGAACTAAACACCACTGCCGCCACAGGCACTTATGATGAGAGCCAGATTCAGGTTCTCGAGGGGTTGGAGGCGGTGCGGAAGCGTCCCGGAATGTACATCGGAAGCACTTCCAGTCGTGGACTGCACCATCTTGTCAACGAGATTGTGGACAACAGCATCGACGAGGCGCTTGCCGGGCGGTGCGACCGCATCACCATCACCATTGGCGAGGGCGACACCATCACGGTTGAGGACAACGGACACGGCATTCCCGCCGCAATCCACCCAACCCAAGGCATACCAACCCCCGAGGTGGTGTACACCATCCTCCACGCAGGGGGGAAATTCGGCGGCGGCGGCTACAAAATCGCCGGCGGTCTACATGGCGTGGGCGCAAGCGTGGTCAACGCCCTGTCCGAATGGCTGAAGTTAGAGAACGTCTACGACGGCAAGATGTATACCATTGCCTTCCAGCGTGGTGACACCACCGAGCCGTTCACCTGCGTTGGCGATGCCCCCGAGGGGCGGCGTGGCTTGCGTGTCACATTCAAGCCTGACCCCACCATTTTCGAGGAAACAGTCTTCGACTATAACGTGCTACTGAACCGTATGCGAGAGCAGGCATTTTTGAACGCCGGCGTGCGGATTATTTTGCGTGACGAACGGTCGGAGAGCAATGCGAATGCTGTAGGGGAGGGGGTCCCGGGTCAAGCCCGGGATAACGACGGAAACGACAACAGTATCATCGAAACGGATATGTGCTACGAGGGGGGGATTCGCTCATTCGTTAGCTATCTGAACGAACAGCGGGTGAGTGATGTTGTCCACCAGGACGTGATTTATATGCGGGGGGATAAGGACACCAGTATCGCCGAGGTGGCGCTCCAGTACAACACCAGCTATCACGAAACTTTCCTCACTTTCGCCAACAATATGAACACAATCGAGGGGGGGACTCACGAAACAGGGTTCAAGTCTGCCCTTACTCGTGTGATAAACGACTACGCCCGCAAGTCGGGACAGCTGAAAGAAAAGGACAAGAACCTGTCTGGCGAGGCTGTGCGAGAGGGAATTTGCGTTATCATCAGTGTGAAGTTAGAGAACGCCCAATTTGAGAGCCAAACCAAGGCGAAACTTGGGAACAGCGACATTCGTACTCTTGTGGAAGCCACAGTTGGGACAAAGTTGGCGGAGTATTTCGAGGAAAACCCCGCCACCGCAAAGGTTATCGTGGAAAAAGCCATTGCCGCTGCTCGTGCCGCCGAGGCCGCCCGCCGCGCCCGCGACGAAACCCGCCGTAAAGGTGCGCTTGAGGGTGGCGGACTGCCGGGCAAGCTGTACGACTGTTCAGAGAAAGACCGAGAACTGACCGAACTGTTCCTTGTGGAAGGAGACAGTGCGGGGGGGTCAGCTGTGGAAGCGAGAAAATCGAAGTTTCAAGCTATTTTGCCCTTGCGCGGTAAAGTGCTGAATGTGGAAAAAAGCCGTCTTGACAAGATTTATGCCAACGCACAGCTTATCCCTATTATCCAGTGTCTTGGTTGCGGTATCGGAGAGGACTTTGACACCGAAAAACTCCGCTACGGAAAAATAATTCTTATGGCGGATGCTGACGTAGACGGCAGTCATATTCGTGTGTTGCTCCTCACTTTCTTTTTCCGCCATATGCGCCAATTGATTGACGATGGACGGGTGTATCTTGCCCAGCCACCCCTGTATAAGCTGACCAAAGGAAAGAGCAAATACTATGCCTACAGCGACGCCGGGCGGGACGAAATTCTTGCGGAAATCGGCGAGCGGGGCGTGGAAATTGAGCGATACAAAGGACTTGGTGAAATGGACGCTATTGAACTGCGGGACACAACCATGGACTTTGAAAAACGCACCATTCTACGAGTGACTGTAGAGGACGCAATAGACTGTGACGAAATGTTTTCTGTCCTTATGGGCGACCAAGTTGAGCCACGCCGAGCCTTTATCGAAAAGAATGCGAAGTATGTGACGAACTTGGATGTGTAGGAAGTATGAAACCAAACCGCAAACAAAATCGGTGCAAATACCACGATTACAGTCGACCGGGGGCATATTTCGTGACCATATGTACAAAGGAAAGACGGCATTATTTTGGTGAAATTGAAACACAGCAAACTGCAGACAATGTAGGGGCGACCGTCCCCGGTCGCCCGCATATGAAATTTTCAAAGATAGGCAAATGTGTCGAAAATGCAATAAAATATTACAACCAGATGGATAATGGTATAATGTTTGAACATTATGTCGTTATGCCTAACCATATTCATGCAATTATTGCATTGTACCCCGCGGGAGACCGAGGACGGTCTCCCCTACAATATGTTGTGCGCAATTTGAAATCATACGTAACCAAAAACATCGGATTCTCCCCGTGGCAAACATCCTACCACGACCATGTTATCCGTAACAGAAAAACATACGAAATCATTGCCAATTACATTCGCACCAACCCAAAAACATGGGAAAACGATTGTTATAACACAAATTCTTAGGAACCCACAATGGAAAACAACAACATCAACGAAAACCAAAAAATAAACAACGTCAAGCTGGAACGTGAGGTGCGAAGTGCATTTATTGATTATTCAATGAGTGTTATCGTATCTCGTGCATTGCCTGATGTGCGCGATGGACTGAAACCTGTCCACCGCCGTATTCTTTTTGCTATGCATGACGAGAAGTACACCCATGACAAGCCAATGCAGAAGTCGGTTAAGACTGTTTCTGCTGTTATGGGGGGTTATCACCCTCATGGTGACGGCGCAATTTACGACTCGGTTGTCCGTATGGCACAGCCATTTTCCCTTCGCTATCCCTTGGTAGAGGGAGAGGGGAACTTTGGCAACATTGACGGAATGTCTGCGGCGGCAATGCGTTACACAAAGGCACGGATGGACCGTCTTGGTGCGTTCATGTTGGACGAAATCGAGAAAGAAACCGTGGACTTTGTCCCAAACTACGATAACTCACTGCAAGAGCCGTCGGTGCTTCCTGCACGCTTCCCCAATTTGCTGGTCAACGGTAGCGTGGGAATTGCTGTTGGTATGGCAACAAATATTCCACCCCACAACATGACCGAGGTCATTGACGGCACGATTCATCTTATGGATAATCCGGAATGTGAAGTTGTGGATTTGATGGAGTTTATTAAAGCTCCCGATTTTCCTACCGGAGCAACAATTTGCGGCACAAGCGGAGTAATGTCTGCCTACACCACCGGTCGTGGCAGTATTATGGTGCGTGGTCGTGCGGAAGTTGACGAAGATAAGCGCGAGATTATCATTACAGAAATTCCCTATCAAGTCAACAAAGCTAATCTTGTGAAGTCGATTGCCGACTGCTATCGTGACAAAAAAGTGGAGGGAATCACTGCTTTGCGTGACGAGTCCAGCCTTGAGGGTATTCGTATCGTCATTGAATATCGCCGTGACGCAAACGGCGAGGTGATTCTTAACCAGCTGTATAAATTCACCCAGTTGCAGGACACCTTTGCGGCGAATATGCTTGCCATTGTGAACGGCGTGCCACGCACATTAAACTTGAAGCAAATGTTGGAGCACTACATTACGCACCAACGGGATGTGACTATTCGCGGGGCAAAATTTGACCTTGCAAAAGCCCGCGCAGAGCATCATATTTACGAGGGCTATAAAAAGGCACTTGACCTTATCGAGGATATTATCCGCACAATTCGTGCCAGCGACAGCCCTGCCCACGCACGGGAGCAGTTGGTGGAAGTCTTCGACTTTACCGAAATTCAGGCGCAAGCGATTGTGGATATGACCCTTGGTCGCCTGTCCGGAATGGAACGGCAACGTATCGAGGACAGACTGGCGAAGCTGACCGCTCTTGTTGCGGAGTTGGAAGAATTCCTTGCCAGCCCGGAGCTGATTGACCAGAAAATCAAGGATGGCTTGCTTGAGATAAAGGCGAAGTTCGGCGACGACCGCCGTACCGAACTTGTGGCGTGGGCAGACGACATTCTGCTGGAGGACCTGATTCCCAAGCACACCTGTGTTATTACCATGAGCCACGCAGGCTACATCAAGCGAATGAATTCGGATACCTACACCGCCCAACGCCGTGGAGGGCGTGGAATCGTTGGCATGACCACCAAGGAAGAAGACTTTGTGGAACACGTCATCACCGCGGACAGCCACAGCCACCTGCTGATGTTCACCAACTTCGGCAAGGTGCAGGTTATCCGTCCGTTCATGCTCCCTGAGGCGGGACGCACCGCAAAGGGCAGCAATATTGTGAACATTCTCTCCCTTGAAGAGGGGGAAAAGGTTACTGCCTTTGTGACGGTGGATTCGTTTGCACCGCCAACCGCTGAATCTGTAGGGGCGGGGTCTGCCCGCCCGCCCGCCGAAACAGGCGATACAACCGAAACAAATCCAACCGACTCCTTCCTCCTCTTCATCACCCGCAAGGGCATTGTGAAGCGGACGAAGCTGTCCGAATATGCCTATCAGCGTAAGGGTGGCAAACGCGCCCTCACCCTTGACGAAGACGACGAGCTTGTGTATGTTCGCCATACAAGCGGTAGCGACGAGGTGGTTATCGCCACCCGTGGCGGCAACGCCGTCCGCTTTGCGGAAACTGCGGCTCGTCCGCTATCCCGCACTGCTCGTGGTGTGCGAGGCATGAAGCTGAAAGAGGGTGATGTGGTTGCTGGGGTGGCTCTTGTGGACGAAAGCAAAAAACTGCTGACCATCACCGAAAATGGCTTTGGCAAGCAGTCCACATTCGAGGGCTTTACCACCCGTAATCGTGGCACGCAAGGGGTTATTTGCCACAACATCAACGAGAAAACAGGCCCTCTTGTGGGAATTGCCACCGTGGACGAGGGGCAGGACGTGATGCTTGTCACCGACGGCGGCGTGGTAATCCGCACCCCGGTCAAGGATATTTCCACCTTTAGCCGTACCGCCAGCGGCGTGATTATCATGCGCACAGGAGAAGACGTGCGTGTGATTAACATGGCACTTGTGGAGCGGGAAGAGGTGGAGGAAGACAGTGTGGAGGGTGAAGAGTGAAGAGTTCCTAACTACACACGCCACACTATAAAAAAACAATCCAACGCCCCGCGGAGGCTTAATCCGCAAGGAGAAATTATGCCAAAGTACAAAATTGACCTGGTCACTACCCGCGACTGCCAAGAGTTTATCAACAACCTGACCCGCGCCCAAAAGCGTGCCGACCTTATCGACGACAAGGGCTATCGTGTGTCGGCAAACAGTATGTTAGGCGCTCTTGCCGCTCTTGAGTGGGACAGCCTTTTCGTTGTGTCAGAAGTGGATATTTATGAAGAAGTGAAGAAGTGGGTGGTTTAGTGTGCTGAAAGCTGTTATTTTCTCGCCACGAAGGGGAATTCATTTCCCCGTAAGGCGAGAAAATAACAGTCTTGAAGCATGATTGGTACGAAAAATCTTAGCCACAAACGGTACTGTTGTCTTTGAACGGAATTTAACCACGAACTTGACATGAGATCCCGCATCGGGGTGCGAGATGACACAGTTTTTCCTGTGGTTTTTATCAACAAATAGGGGGAGTTTTACCCAAACCCATATTATCCCATCTTAACTTGCGGGCGTTGGGGGCGGGGCTTGCCCCCGCCCGCAATATACCGCTGAACCACCCCCGCCTACGGCGACCCCTCCACGGGAGGGGAATAAGGTCAAGGGCGCACCGCACCCAAGCCCTCTTTTTCAAAGAGGGTGGCACGAACGAAGTGAGTGACGGGTGTTT
>Ga0209755_10003584_pt1 | contig 19282 bp, 15 predicted proteins | sample TergutCo191P1_FD_187301 | JGI IMG/M metagenome (GOLD analysis project Ga0209755, IMG submission 187301) | Cornitermes sp. P1 segment gut microbial communities from Petit-Saut dam, French Guiana - Co191P1 (SPAdes) (version 2) | ecosystem: Host-associated > Arthropoda: Insects > Digestive system...
AACCGAGTTACCACGAGGGAGAATATCGATGCGGTAAGGGAAGCCGGCTTTAACGCCATCCGAATACCCGTTACATGGTTTAAGGCTGCCGACGAAGATTACAATATCCGCGAGGACTGGATGGCGAGGGTTAAGGAAATTGTCGGTTTTGCGGTCGATAACGATATGTACATTATCCTGAATACCCACCATGACGAATTTCTGTTCAGGTTGCACAACAGACACATGCAGCAAACAAGAAGGGCTTTCGTAAGGATATGGGAACAGATTGCCCTTACCTTTAGGGATTATAACGAAAAGCTGATTTTTGAGGGTCTAAACGAGCCCAGAACCATAGGCAGCCCGGCGGAATGGACCGGCGGCACGGCAGAAGAACGCAACAACCTAAACATTCTGAACCAGCTTTTCGTGGACACGATAAGAAGGACGGGCGGCAACAACGCCAAACGCATACTTATGATACCGACATATGCGGCTTCGGCCAGCGAAGTCGCACAGAGGGCGCTAACCATACCGAACGATTCGGTGGCGGATAAACTTATCGTTTCCCTCCACATATATGCTCCTTGGGAATTCGCCCTTAGAACGGGTCCCGTCGGTACGGTAACGACTTGGAGCAGGAACAACCCGAGGGATACACAGCCGATTACCGCTCCGCTTGATTTGGCCTATACATTATTTGTAAGCAGAGGCATTCCCGTAATCATCGGCGAGATGGGGGCGCTTAATAGGGGAAACATCGAGGCAAGGGCCGAGTGGGCGGAGTTCTTTACGGCCCACGCCAAGTCAAGGGGAATGCCCAGCTTCTGGTGGGACAACGGTATCGCCAGTGTTTCCATGCAGCATAACTGGGGTTGGGACGAAACTTTCGGATTGCTCGATAGGAGAACAAACCAATTCGTGCACACTGAAATTGTAGAAGCCTTGATGAGGGCTACGGAATAGAAGGATTGATTTTATGCCCAACCCGTATTTACCGAGTTGGGCGGCACCACTAAGGAAGCCTTGCCCACAATGCTTCAACCGTTTTCATAAATATGGACAATCACACTCTTTGATTCCGGGTCAACCACCCAGACATAGGGAAGGCGCAGGGCCATTGAAGATTCCTAGTCAAGTTGCTTTCGATATAATCAATGGCTCTCGACAAATTCCGAATCCAGTTCACAAGCGAACCTCCTTTCCTTTTCGAGGCATGGTACCATAAGCCCACAGCAAAGTCATGTCATAAAATACGGCGTTTTGTCCGTCGGGGCGCAACGGTGACGGGTCAAGGTCACTGGCCTGTGGCAAGAATCTCGTAGGGATCCTCACCGTAACGGCGGTAGTGAACCGCCTCCAGGACGTGAAGCGTGTCGATAGTGTCCTTTCCGTCCAGATCCGCAATGGTACGAGCCACACGCAGTATGCCGTGATAGGCGCGGCCCGAAAGCCCCAGCTTGGCTAGGGCTTTGCGAAGTGCGCCCTGGGCTTTTTCGGTCATGGGGCAGAGGGCTTCGATTTTGCCTGCCGGAATAAGCGCATTGCGGCGTATTCCCGTGCCTTTGTAGCGCCACCTTTGGACATCGACCGCCGCCCGTACCCGTAGGGCTATTTCCGCACTGCGTTCCTCCCTGTTCCCGTCGGTCGTCGTCAACGAGCCGCCGATTTCGCTTATCTTTGGGGGGATGACGGCAACACGAAGCTCTATTCGGTCAAGCAGGGCACCGCAGAATTTGCGCCAGTAACGATAAATCTCCTCCGGCGAACAAAGGCAGTCCATGCTGGCAAGGGTTCGCATGTCGTCGCCGCCATCCCCGTCCGCCGATTCCCAGTGCCTTTTTCCAAGCCGACCACAGGGGCAGGCATTGGTGGCCAGGAGTAGCTGGAATTCGGCAGGAAGACGCACCGTTCCTTCCGCACGGGAAATGCTAATTACACGGTCTTCCAGGGGTTCCCGTAGAGCCTGCAACACCTTTGACTTAAACTCCGGGGCCTCGTCAAGGAACAGCACCCCGAAATGGGCAAGGCTTATTTCCCCCGGCCTGGGAATTCTGCCGCCGCCCAGAATTCCCTCGGCACTTGCCGAATGGTGAGGGGTTCGGAACGGAGGGTTGGTGATAAGCCTGTCGATAAAACCGTTTTGCGGACCTGCCCCGGTTCGGAACGGCCCTGCCAGGCTGTACAGACGGGTAACCTCGACCGCCTCCTTGGGGCTGAGCGGTGCCATTATCGAGGGCAGCCGCCTGGCGAGCATGGTCTTGCCTGCGCCCGGCGGCCCAAAAACCATCATGTTGTGACCGCCAGCCGCGGCAACCTCCAAAGCCCGTTTGTATATGGGCTGACCACGTACGTCGGCAAAATCCTCGCCGTGCGTTTCCCCCTCGTGCGTGGTTTCCGTTGATTCGGGGATGGTCGTCGGCCTTGGTCTTTCCAGCAAGGCCCCCTTTTCCGCACGGGCAAAAAGTGCGTCCACCGCTTCCCGTAGGGTGGAGGCAGCCGCAAAGCGCATAGAGGGTAGGATTGCCGCCTCCGCCACGTTTCCAGCTGGAACGATGAATTCACGGATACCCTCTTCCAGGCCTGCGGCAATTGCCGCCAGGACACCACGCACGGGGCGTATCCTGCCGGAAAGCTCAAGCTCCCCCATCACCAGCAGATCCGGGGGAACCGGGGCCAGCCCTGCCGCCGCCATTACCGCAAGGGCGATGGGCAGATCCAAGGCCGCACCTTCCTTTCGCATACCGGCCGGGGCCAGGTTGATAAGAATCCTGTCCAGGGGAAACTTAAGTCCCGAATTCCTGAACGCCGCCCGAACCCGTTCCCGTGCCTCCCGCACCGCACCTTCGGCAAGCCCCGTAATGTCAATGCCCGGAATCCCCCGACGGATGTCGGCCTCGACCCGGATGATAACGCCGCCAGCCCCGTAGGGCGCATAAGCCATTACACTCATATATGTACCTCTACCTATATACATGGTGCAAAGTTGCGTTTTGCATTAGTCTGGGACAAACTTTTTGGAAAAAAATTAGGGAAAGGGGGCCAGAGCTGTTCTGGGTCTTACTATAAATGGGCGATCTCCCGACAGTTAAGTTTGCGCAAGACCAACAATTCGATACCTTGACTTCATGTTTACATTGAAATATACTGGTACTCAACGAAAATTAGGAGTGTACGTATGAAAAAATTGTTAGTTCTGATGCCTGTCCTATTTGCCATGATGTCGTTTACGGTTTTCGCACAAGCAGCATCGCCCACGATAACCGCACAGCCGGCTGCGACAACAATCGTGTTTGCCGGGTTTATAGAGGGCAACCTGACTGTCGGGGCAAACGTTGCGGGGGGAACACCCAGCTTCCAATGGTTCAGCAATACGGCAAACAGCAATGCTGGCGGTACGGCCATCGCTGGAGCGACGGGTGCGAGTTTTTCCATCCCGACAGGCCTTCCGCCTGGGGAGCATTTCTTCTTTAGCGAGGTTAGAAGCGGCGGGGCAACCATCCGCTCCAACGTGGCAACGGTTAGGGTCTTCGATTTTGAGGAATGCGACCTTTGCTAATTAAGGTTGTCTGTCCATAAGTGCTTATGGACAGACTCGAACGGGCTACTGTTGGGCGATAAGATACGCCGCTTCCCTTCCGGCGACCCTACCAAAAATCACGGCGGCGGAAAAGTTGCCTAATGTGGCTGTTACCTCTCCGGCGGCAAACAAGCCTGGCACTATGGAGCCGTCCGGCATAAGCACTCGGCCTCTTTCATCGGGAACGACACCGCCGCGTGTCATATGAACCGCGCTTGTCACCTGCATACCAAAGAAAGGGCCTTCTTCCCTGAATCTTCGTGTAAAGGCGGTCGGGCGGAAAGGATCGCTTATATAACCGTCAACGGCCCTGTTAAAGGTTTCGACGGTGGCGACGAGGTTTGCCCCGTTAATTCCAAGTTTCCGGGCCAGTTCCTCCAATGTGTCGGCGCTGGCATGGTAACCAGCCCTGTACTGTCCTACCAAACGGCGTGATCCGACATAATCTTCGTCAAACATATTCTGGTCGTAAATGTAAAACACCCTGCCGCCAGGCTGCGCCAAAAAACTCTGCGTAAGGGCCAACCCGCTGATAGTTTCGGCCACGAAGCGTTCGCCGTTTTCGTTGACGTAAATAAACCCTGGACTGGCGCCTATGCTTCCGGTCAGTACGCGGTTTGCGCTCAATATCGGCGTAGCCATGAGCAATTGCTGCATTCTTTCCATCCAAAACCCGTGTTCCTCAAACACTGGTATGAAGTCGCCTGTCGCATGTCTCGGGTTGGAGCTTGTTATGCCTGCGGCGGGAGGCACATGTCTTGCAAGCAGTTCCCTGTTTGCCGCAAATCCGCCCGTAGCGAGAATAACGGCGGTGGCCATGATGTCATACCGGCCATACCTGTCTTCCACCACAACGCCAACAACCGCCCCGTCTTCCATGATTAGATCAATGCCTTTGGTGCCGGTGCGTATGTCCATGCCTAACTGACGCAGCTTTGTTTCCATTCCGGTCATTATATGATTGCCGGCATAGGTGTCGGGCCCGGCTTTGTGGTGAAACCTGCCCCAGTTGTAGTTTAGCTCCACGCCGAAACTTCTAAACCACCCGTCCACTTCGCTGGCGCCTTGCGCCCATACCGGTGCACGCGCTTCCACTATCTCGCGACCGGAAATGTGGGCCTGGAAGCCTTGAATCGTTTCTTCCCTATTATTGGCCAGTTGCGCTTGGGAGTTGATCATTTCGGCAAAATTCATATTGAATTTTCCGCTGCCGCCAAGTATATCTAGCTTTTCAATCAATATAACGTTTTCCGCCCCCGACTGCTTGGCTCCGATTGCGGCGGCAAGCCCGGCGGGGCCGCCTCCCACTATAACGATATCGGTTTTTACAGGGGATCGTTCCAGTTGCATAGGCTCTGGGCCTCTGGTGGCGCGTGTTACGGTGCCAAAGTCAATGCCAGCCGCCCTGCTTGCCTCCGCAACGGCTGTTTTTACCGCAAAAGAGGTAAATGTGGCACCACTTACGCTGTCAACCATGGGCGAGTTTGCTTCCAATATACGCCGGCGAAGCACGGGGAATGCCCTTGAAAAGGTGGCATAGGTCTCACGGTTGGAAATTAACGCTATGTCGGTGATTTCACTGTCGCGTATCGTAACGGCAAGCCGCAACTCTCCGCCAAAACCGTTCCCCGAGCCTTCAAAAACACCGTCTCCCGTAGGTCGGCAAGCCGTTAATAAAAGCAAAATCGCACAAAGCGCCACCATCGGTTTCTTCATTGTTATTCCTCTTTAGCTTTGTTACCTTAATCTAACTTTGGGATAAAAACACTGACTAAATCCAACAGGGACTTAGTCAGCACTAGTTAATCGTTACCGGTTTGGATCAGGGCAAGCCCACAGCCGGGAAAACATATCTGAGAGACGGGTTGGCAACAAATCCACCAATGTTGTACACGTTGATAAAGCCCAAAGTCGCAACCGCTCTTGCCGCCGGAACGGTCCGGCTTGCAGTCCCACAGTAAAGGAACATATGGATATCCTTATACCCCAACGCCGGATCCAGATTGGCTCGTTGTTCGGGAGTCAGGTCATTTGCAATGAAATTCCGCCATGCGGTAAGCACGTTTTCTTTAAAATCCGCATGTGAAAAGCCTTCTTCCACGGCCAGTTGGTTCGCCCACAGAACATGGGCATCGCCCACGATATGGCCTTGAGCCTGCCTTTCCGTCAGCCTGCGTGTGTCCATAACGACAACTGGAATCGCCGAGTTGCTGAATATGGCATAACTGCCCTGGGCGTCGAAGGCAAATTCATCGCTGTGCATGGCGTACCAAAACGGTCCTATCGGCTCGCTTAGCAGCGAAAAGTCTTCGTCTGCCAAAGCCTGAACACGGAACCAGAATGGGCCGTCACTAAGATCGTCAAACGCGACGTTGACGTTCAGATACAGGGCATCTATGTCGTCAACCCTGTCGAATGCCGCGCGCGGATCATCGCTGTCAGCGTTTCTGAAAGCAAGTACGCTGAAATTCTGCCGATCCTCAACGTCATCCCATGAAAGTCCCATTGGTCCGCCAAACGATAAGGGCTCTACGTGCCCCCTGTTTAGAACCAGATTCGCCGGGGTGTCCAAAGCGGCAACCGGCTGTTCCGGTGCCGTAGCGCACGATGAAACCATCACCAATACCGCCAGTGGAGCTACCGCTTGCCATAGTCTAAAACAACGCTTCACCTGTAATACCTCTCTCGCAAACTTGATTTTAGGAAATCAACCGATTTCCATTTCTACTAGGAAGTAGCTTAACACGCAATTTTTGAATTGTCAATACATACGGACATCATATTACGGACGAAGTGCGAAACAGAAGCCTTGACTTTGTTGCTTTGTAAGCGGTATAATAACGTCTGGTAGCTAGAATTTTGAACTTCCAACAGCGGTGTATTTACTATTTTTTTAAAATTAGTCCAGAATAGCCCAGCTTTGCACCCATACCGTGTATTATTTATCAGAGGTTTGTATGTTTAAAAGTTTTAGAGGCAAAATCCTCCTCCCAAGCATTGGTATAATGATGCTCGTGCTGGTTTTAGTTGTCGCGTATACGTCCATAGTCATCCGAAACCTTACCGATGACCTTGCGGGAGAAAGAGCCACGATGATTTCGGAGTCCACGCACTTGCGCTTTGACGAACTGGTGGATATTTCGGCCTTGTCAACCCGAGTAGTAGCCCAAAGCGATATTCTTGCCAATGTTATCATAAGCCATGCCGCCACGGGAGCCATCGACAGGGCGGCGCTACTTGCGTACCTGGAGGGAAGAAGACTGGAAATCGGGGCGGGCATAATCTTGGTGCTTAATCACAATGGAACTACCATAATTAGAACGAACATCCCCCCCATGTTTGGGGACTCTCAGGCTGGTTCGGTAAATGTTCAGGCGGCTATGCGGGGCGAGACCGTATCCGCGTTCAGCGTCGGTACCGGCGCCATTCGTATGGCCGTATCCACCTACACGCCGATAACTTTCGGCGGCGAGCAAATCGGCATTTTCATAGCGCGCACCGTCATGAACGAAGACGCTTTTGTTGACACATTTGCTGAAGTTTTTAACGCACATGTGTCGCTCTATACGGGCCCCGAGATCGTGGCAACCACTATCCTGGACGATTACGGCTACCGTGCTCTGGGTAGGGAAGCGGATCCTATGGTAGCACAGATCGTACTCGAAGAAAACCAGATATTCAGGGATCTCATACCGATCGAGGGCGTGCCGCACCATATGTATGCCTTTCCGATACATAATGCGGCGGGCGTTCCCGTAGGCATGTTTTCCGTGGCGTTTTCCAACGAGCGCACGATAAGCGCTACGGTAGAGGCGCAACGCAATTTGATTATCATCAGCGTTATCGGCCTTTTGATTATCGGCGTTGTATTGTTCGTTTACATAAGGCGGCTTATAAAGCCCGTCACTCTTTTGACGCAGACACTTGACGACACTGCCAACGGCGATTTGACGAAGAGGCTTCCGGAACAAGGCAATGACGAAATAGCCGGGGCTGCTCGCTCCTTCAACAAAACCATGGAAGAACTCAGGAAAATGATCACCACTATCAAAGGGCGGTCGGGAATATTGTCCGAGATAGGCGACAACCTTGCAATCAACATGACAACGACGGCGACCGCGATGAACGAGATTGCCGCCAACATTGAGAGCATTAAAGACAAGGTTATAAACCAGAGCGCAAGTGTCAGCAATACCAATGCGACCATGGCGCAGGTTACCGGCAATATCGACAAACTGAGCAGCCACGTTGAGATCCAAAGCGGCGCAGTGTCCCAATCAACGTCCGCCATCGAGGAAATGTTTGCCAACATCCAGTCCGTTACCTCAAGTCTTACCCAAAACACCCAGAGCCTTGCGGAACTTAAGGAATCGGCGGTAGAAGGCAAATCCAGCCTGCAGGAGGTGGTCGGGGATATAAAGGAGATTGCAAGGGAATCCGAGGGGCTTTTGGAAATCAATACAGTTGTGGAAAACATAGCGGCCCTTACAAACCTACTGTCGATGAATGCGGCTATAGAGGCGGCCCGTGCCGGTGAAGCGGGCAAGGGCTTTGCGGTTGTCGCCAGGGAAATACGTAAACTGTCCGAAAATTCCAGTAGCCAGTCCAATACCATCTCCGTTGTACTGAATAAAATCAAGGAGTCGATAGACAAAATCACTCGCTCCACGGACAATGTTTTGGAGCGGTTTGAGGTGATAGACCAGCGGGTAAAGACTGTTGCCGATCAGGGTGAAAACATCCGCAACGCAATGGAAGAACAGAGTGATGGAGGCCAGCAGATGCTTCAGTCGTCCACCCAGGTAAACGAGATAACCCAGCAGGTAAAGGGCGGTTCGGAGGAAATGCTTGAAGGCAGCAAGGAAGTCATCCAGGAAAGCAAAAATCTGGAAGAAGTGACGGTGGAAATAACCGTGGGCATGAGCGAAATGGCCGCCGGTGCGGCGCAGGTAAACACGGCGGTAAACAGCGTCAACGATTTGACCAACAGGAACCGTGAAAACATCTCCTCTTTGGTGCGGGCTGTTTCGCAGTTTAAAGTTTAACTTTGTCACTATCGTTCTGAATTACAGTCGGGACATTCCCGACCTATGACCTCATAAACCGAGACATTAGGCTCACATATGGCGGCGGTGTCGGCTGTTTGCTCATGCAGGGCGTTCCATGCTATATTGGTGGCTGTCGAAGGAGGCAAAAATGAGCGAATTGATCGAAACCCGTAGAAGCATAAGGAAGTTTAAGGCTGGCAAGCCCGTCACCAGGGAACAGCTCGACCGACTGCTGGAGGCGGCAATGCTGGCACCGTCGGCCTGCAATACTCGCCCGTGGGAGTTTATCGCCGTGACTAAAAGGGAAGTTCTTGACGACATCGCCAGGATTCATCCGTATGCCAAGATGTGCGCAACCGCCACGGCTGCCATCATCATGGTGGCAATTCCCCAGACCGAACCACTGCCATCGGATTTTTATCCCCAGGATTGCGGTGCCGCCACGCAGAACATTCTTTTGGAAGCCGTCGCCATTGGGCTTGGAACCTGCTGGTGCGGCGTGTACCCCAAGGAGGAGCGAATGGCCGAAATCCGTGGGCTTTTTGACATCCAGGCACCTAAAATTCCGTTTAACGTCATTGCGATAGGAACCCCCGACGAGGCTCCCGATCGCAGGGGATCTTTCGAAAAGGCCAAGGTAACGTACATAGACTGATGCAAGAAATGAAGAACGATGTCGACCGCATAGCCACCCTTGAACGCCTCATCCCACAATACCAGAAATCGTATTACGACGGCGAGGCGGAGATCTCCGACGGGGAATTCGACCTGCTTTGGGACGAGCTGAAAAGCCTTGCCCCGGACAGTCCCGTCATCAAAAAGGTGGGCGAGGGCAGTGTCGGTGTTGACGGTTTTCCCAAGGCGAAGCATCTGATTCCCATGGGCAGTCAGGACAAGGCCGCCAACCCCGACGAGTTCCGTGCCTGGGCGAAGAAAACGGATCTGCCGAAATTCCTGGTGCAGTACAAGCTGGACGGTGCAAGCCTTGAACTGCAATACGAGGAAGGCAGGCTGGCAAAGGCGATTACCCGCGGCGACGGGATTGTCGGCGACGAGATTACCGCCAATGCCAGACGCATGACGGGCGTACCGGAAAAGCTCGACCTTCCCTTTTCTGGCGGTGTCCGGTGCGAGGTTGTAATGATCAGGGAAATCTGGCGAGGCAAGTATTCCTCCAAGGCCAACTGCCGCAACGCCGCCAACGGGATCATGCGCCGCAAGGACGGTTCCGGCTGCGAGGATCTTGTCTGCGTCGCCTTCGATGCGGCGGAAGTCGGCGACCTTTCCGGGGCAAGCGGCGGCCCGTCGGGTGGCGGTTACTTTACCGACGAGGCCCTTAAAATCGAATGGCTTGGCAAAAGGGGCTTTCGCACTGCGGAGGCAAAAATCTGCGCCGATGCGGAGGAGGTTATCGCCTACAGGGAAAAGGTTTCCTCGATGCGTGGCGATCTTCCCTTTGACATTGACGGCCTTGTGGTGAAGGATCTCGCCACCGACATGGCAGACCTTCGCCGTGCCAGACCCGAAAAACAGATAGCCTTTAAGTTCGAGCTTGAAACCGCCTTTAGCGTTTTGCGTCAGGTTGAATGGAGCGAGTCCGGGGCTACCTATACCCCCATCGGCGTGGTTGATCCTGTGCGCATCGCGGGAACCACCGTGCAGCGGGCCAACCTCAACAATCCCGACATGATCCGTTCCCTGGGGCTTAAAATCGGATCGGCTGTTTCCGTGGTAAAACGTGGCGAGATCATTCCCAAGATCGAAGGCCTTGCCCCGGAAGGCGCATTGCCGCAGGAGGCCCTTCCATCCGGCGAACAGGAGATTGAGTTTCCCACCCATTGCACGGTTTGCGGCACGGATCTGGTGGATGCCGGTACCAGGCTTTACTGTCCCAATGCAGGCTGTCCCAAGCGTCTGCACCACCGACTCGAAAAATGGGTTAAGGTTCTTGACATACGTGAGCTTGGCGAAAAACTGATACGCCAGCTTTTTGACAAGGAAAGGGTGCGGCAGATATCCGATCTGTACACGCTAAAGACCGAGGAACTTGCCACCTACGAACGCATGGGGGAACTTTCCGCGGCCAAGGTGATCCGCCACATTCAGACCCCCCGTGAACTTTCCCTTGCCGTTTTTGTCGCAGGCTTTGATCTCGAAGGTGTTGCTGAAACCACCATGGAAAAGGTAAGCATCGCCGGCTTCGATACCATGGAAAAACTGCGTGGTGCCTCTACCGAGGAACTCGCCGAGGTACACGGTCTTGGGGAAATAACCGCCGGGGTTATAGTCGAGGGCTTAAAGGAAACCGCCGATGCGATGGATGCGGTGCTGGCGACCGGCATCATAAGCATAGCCGCACCGCCGCCGGAAACCCTGCCCCTGCGTGGCTTTTCGTTCTGCTTTACCGGGGAGCTTTCCTCGATGAAGCGTACCCAGGCCGAGGAAAAGATTCGTGCGCTTGGTGCTTCGGCAAAACCGTCGGTGGTAAAGGGCCTTTCGTTTCTGGTTACCAATGATCCCGAATCAGGCTCGTCGAAAAACAAAAAGGCCAACAGCCTTGGGATTCCCATTATCGACGAGGAATATTTCCTTGCGATACTTGCCGATCCAGGAAAGGCTGGGGAAATGCAGGGCACGGCAGAGATCGTGCAGGATACGGATGCGGACAAGCCTAAACCTAAGTCCAAGTCCAAGAAGCCAGGCTCGGCGAAAACGCAGGGCGAGTTGTTTTGATATAAGGCACGAGCGGCAAGCCAAAAAAAAAGGGCCAGCAGGAAGTTGATTGCTTCCTGGCTGGCCCCAACAGTCCCTTGTTGATGCGTTTTACAGCTAGCGACGATTCCTGAACAATGGCCGAGCGTCAGTTCTAGTTCTACAGCACGACGCTCGCCCATCGATGTCTGTGGATCTGCCTCCCCTAGTCCAATCGCTAAATACCCACCTTAACGGGCTGCCTGGGTTTTCATTGGATGTGGTTATGGTGGAGGTAATGTGGTTGTTTGCCCCTAAGTTAGCTTCCCATCTTGTATGTAAGGCATTCCAGCCTTCCCTAAGGGTGATATTAAAGCCTCTGATCGTGAAGGTTTCGTTACAGTAACATGCACCGTCATACTCCACACAGTCACATGTACCGCATTCACATTCGTACCTTTCCGTTCCACCTGGACTGCTGATAGTAACCTCTCGGTCAACGAAAACAAACTCTACACTCCTGTAGGTAAAAGACGTTTCAGTACCAGTCTCATGCCCTCTCCAAAGGGAACCGTTTTCTGTGGTACCGTCATCGTGTACATCCACAACCAAGCTCCTCTCGCAGTGGTAGGACTTACGGTTATGGGGAAATCATTATAATCATCATCCGAGCCGAAAATACTGTCCATACTCTCCAGATATTCCACAGCTGGCCTGCCAAAATTGAAAGTCAACTGACCATTGGCAATTGCCCCTGTCCCACCAGGAGGATCGGAAACAACCGTCCTGCTGCCTGTAAAAGGCGTGAATACAGGCGCAAAGGCATCCTCGGCCCAATAAGCCGTATAAACCTGACCGCTCAGTTCCAGGGTTGCTCCCAAGGCTCCACTGCCGTTACCGTTGTCATCGCCGCAACTCGTAAAAACCAGTGCCAGCGCCAAACCTAATGTCGCCAGAATGGACGACATTTTCCAAAAACTTCTTTTCATCTTGATATCCCTCCTTCATGGTGGATACAATGACAAGGCCTTCGGTTCAAAACGCACCCACACAACGTGTGGGGACTTGGCGGTCTGGTTTTGATCCCGAAGGCTTTGTCGTATATGGGACTGTTTGGAAAAGCGAATTGAGATTACGAAAACAAATTGTTGTATTACATTCGTAATACGATTTTTTTTTTGGGGGGGGGTAGTCTTATGTTACATATGATACCAATATTAATTTCATTAGTAACCGCCAGGGATAGTATACATCTGCTTACTGAAGGCCATAAAAAAATATCGCTCAGAACCATGAAACACCTCACCATAGGGACAGGCTACCGAATTTCGTAAAAAGTGTCAATCCTGTGGCAGAAGTTTTGTCGCAGCAAGGTTCTCAGGCGGCCTGCCGCCACCGGAAACCCTGCCCTTGGGGGCCTTTCGTTCTGCTTATCGATGAGGAACGTTTCCTTGCGATACTTGCCGATCCAGGAAAGGCTGGGGAAAGGCAGGGCACGGCAGAGATCGTGCAGGATACGGATGCGGACAAGCCTAAACCTAAGTCCAAGCCCAAGAAGTCAGGCTCGGCGAAAACGCAGGGCGAATTGGGTAATGTCCTGAACCCGTGAATGTGTTATACTGCCCAAGCGGAAGGATAAACCAATAACGACGAGCCCAGTGAAGTGCCCAGTGTGCAGCGAGACAAGAATATCGAAGAACGGAAAGGAGGGGGGCAAGCAAAGGTACCTATGCGGTGACAAAAGCTGCCCCGGGAAGTCCTTCGTATGGAGTACACGTACAACGGCTGGATGACCAACCGCCCCGACAGCGTTCCCCTTACAAGCGTGTTCAGGGCTAACCTTTTCGACATCGCTCAGCTTGAAATGTTTTTGAACTTCTTTCGTTCCGCTTCCAAATTAGATTGACGTGGGCCAAAGCAGAACAGAGCTTGACAAAAATCTTGCGTTACTGTACAAAGAAACATGCGTTTCTATGCACAGTAACTAATCAACGGGGTGGCGAATGATAAAAGAGGCGATCCAACAGGCGGCAAGGTGCGAAAACCTGTCTTACCAGACCGCCGAGGCCGTAATGGACGAGATAATGGAAGGCAGGGCGAGCGAGATCCAGATGGCGGCCTTTCTTACGGCAATGTCGGTAAAGGGCGAGACCATAGAGGAAATCACCGCGCTGGCGGCTGGGATGCGGAAGCACTGTGTCAGGGTTTTGCACGACATGGACGTGCTGGAAATAGTGGGCACGGGCGGCGACCTTTCGCATTCCTTCAATATCTCCACCACTTCGGCGCTGGTCGTTTCCTCGCTGGGCATTCCAGTGGCGAAGCACGGCAACCGGGCGGCGTCCAGCAGGAGCGGTTCCGCCGACGTTCTTGAAAGCCTGGGCGTCGCCATCGACATTCCCCCGGAGCGCAGTCTGCATCTTCTTAAAACCATTAACCTGTGTTTTCTGTTCGCGCAGAACTATCACATCTCGATGAAGTACGTCGCGCCGGTAAGGCGGGAACTTGGTATCAGGACTTTTTTCAACATGCTCGGCCCCCTGGTGAACCCCGCCGGGGCGAACATGGAGCTTCTGGGCGTGTACGACGCGGAGCATATCGAGCCGATGGCAAAGATTCTTTGCAACCTTGGGGTGAAAAGCGGAATGGTGGTGTACGGACAGGACGGCCTCGACGAGATTTCGCTTAGCTCGCCCACCAGCGTCTGCGAACTTCGCGACGGTTATATCAAAAGTTATGTCATCGAACCGGAGCAATTCGGATTTTCTCGCAGTAGGAAAGAGGATCTTGCCGGTGGAACGCCGGATGACAACGCCAGGATAACCAGGGAGATTCTCGCCGGGGCGAAAGGCCCAAGACGGGATTCTGTGCTGCTGAATTCGGCGGCGGCGATTCACGTTGCCCGGCCGGAGCTTTCCATGCAGGACGGGGTGGCCCTTGCCGCGGAGGCAATCGACAGCGGCAAGGCGATGGCACAGCTTGAACGGTTTATCAACCTGTCACGGGAGGACGGGGCATCATGAACACAATCCTTGACGAAATTGCCGGCAAGACCAGGCTGCGTGTGGAACAAGCGAAGAAGGTCGTGTCCGCCGGCGAGTTGCGTGAACGGGCGACCGGGGCAGGCGGTGGCATTGCCGGCGCGTTTTCTTTCGAACGCGCGCTTGCCGGGCCGGGCCTTTCCTTTATCTGCGAGGTGAAAAAGGCCTCCCCGTCGAAGGGTATCATTGCCGACGATTTTCCCTATCTGGAAATAGCGAGGGAATACGAGGCCGGCGGCGCTTCCGCAATCTCGGTGCTTACCGAACCGGAATATTTTCTGGGAACGGATCGGCACCTAAAGGAAATCGCAGGGGCGGTGACAATCCCGACCCTCAGAAAGGATTTTGTCATCGATGCCTATCAGATTTACGAGGCGAAACTGCTGGGTGCCAAGGCCGTTCTTTTGATATGCGCTTTACTGGACACCGAAACCATAAGCGAATACATCAAAATCGCGTCGGATTTGGAACTGTCCGCATTGGTTGAAGCCCACGACGAGCCGGAAGTGGAACGGGCGTTGCAGGCGGGGGCGCGTGTCATCGGTATTAACAACCGGAATCTTAAAACCTTCAGCGTCGATTTCGGTTTAAGCGTAAGCCTTCGGGAACGCATCCCCCCCGGCATTCTTACCGTGGCCGAAAGCGGTGTCAAATCGCCGGAGGATATTCGCTCGCTACGTGGCGCGGCCTTTGATGCGGTACTGATAGGCGAAAGTCTGATGCGGGCCCCAGACAGAAAGCGTTTTCTGGAAGATCTGCAAGAGGCGGCGCGGTGAGGATTAAAATCTGCGGCCTCTTCCGCGAGGAGGATGTCGAGTACGTCAACCGGGCGTGTGTCGATTACGCCGGCTTTGTGTTTGCCGACAGCAGACGACAGGTTTCCCATGCGCTGGCAATGAGTCTGCGCCGGCGGCTTGACGAAGGCATTGTTCCCGTGGGGGTTTTTGTCAATGTCGCTTGCGAGGATATCGTTGCACTTTATTGCGACGGGGTGATCGGCATGGCGCAACTTCATGGCACGGAAGACGATGGATACGTTGCTAGGCTCAAAGAGGCAAGCTCGGATGGCAACAACTTTGAGCCGATTCCGGTGATAAAAACCATTTGGGGCGATGAATTGTCCAAAGGAACCGGACCGGTTTCACGGGCAGACTATTACCTTGTGGACTCCGGCTCGGGGAGCGGCAAAACCTTTGACTGGAATTTGCTCGGGTCGCGGCACTTTTCCAAGCCCTGGTTTCTTGCGGGGGGTATCAACGTTGACAACATCGAACGAGCCTCTTGTTTTAATCCCTTTGCAATCGACGTTTCCAGTGGGGCGGAAACGGACGGCGTGAAAGACCCTGAAAAAATATTGCGATTGGCGACAATGGCGAAAAAAGGAAATGCTTTATGAACGGTTTTACAGGCCAGGGTTCCGCCGGCGGGGGTTCGGCAAACAACGGCAGGTTCGGCGATTACGGGGGGCAGTACATTCCGGAAACCCTGATGAGCGAAGTCATCAATCTGGAAAAAGCCTACAACCATTACATGGACGACAGCGCCTTCGTTGCGGAACTGGATTCGCTTCTGCAAAACTATGCCGGCCGACCGTCGCTTCTGTATTACGCCGAGAAAATGACCAGGGATCTGGGTGGGGCCAAGGTATACCTTAAACGGGAGGACTTGAACCACACCGGTTCCCACAAGATCAACAACGTGTTGGGGCAGACGCTTCTGGCGCGGAAAATGGGCAAGACGCGGATCATAGCGGAGACTGGCGCTGGTCAGCACGGCGTGGCGGCCGCAACCGCGGCGGCACTGCTGGGGATGGAGTGCGAGATATTCATGGGCGAGGAAGACACCCAGCGTCAGGCCCTCAACGTGTATCGCATGGAGTTGCTGGGTGCGAAGGTTCATCCGGTTAGGTCGGGAACCAGGACGCTGAAGGATGCGGTGAACGAGACCATGCGCGAATGGGTTAGCCGCGTGCACGACACGCATTACGTCCTGGGTTCGGTGATGGGGCCGCATCCCTTTCCAACGATGGTGCGGGATTTCCAGAGCGTTATTGGCAGGGAAGCCAGGGAACAGATACTCGCGAAGGAGGGCAGGCTTCCGGCGGCGGTAGTGGCCTGCGTGGGCGGTGGCAGTAATGCCGCCGGTATCTTTCACAACTTTGTTTCCGACATCGAGGTGCGGCTTATCGGCTGCGAGGCCGCCGGGCTGGGGGTGGACACCGACAAGCACGCCGCGACCATCGCCAAAGGTTCGGTGGGTATTTTCCACGGCATGAAGTCCTATTTCTGCCAGAACGATGAAGGCCAGATTGCGCCGGTGCATTCCATTTCGGCCGGGCTGGACTACCCCGGCATAGGGCCGGAACACGCATGGCTTAACGACAGCAAGCGGGCGCAGTACGTTTCGATTACCGACGAGGAGGCGGTTTGCGCCTTTGAGTACCTTGCAAGAACCGAGGGAATCATCTGCGCCATCGAAAGCGCACATGCCATTGCACATGTTCAAAAAATCGCCAACGGCTTTGACAAAAACGAAAGTATCATTGTTTGTCTTTCCGGTAGGGGGGACAAGGATGCCGCCGCAATAGCGCATTATCGGGGAGTGAAGATCCATGAGTAATATTTCGCGGGCGTTTCAAAACGGAAAAGCCTTTATAGGTTTTGTCACGGGCGGCGACCCGTCCATCGAAAGGACAAGGGAATTCGTGCTGGAAATGGTTAGGGCCGGAGCCGATCTTGTGGAGATTGGCATTCCATTTTCGGATCCCATCGCCGAAGGCCCTGTTATCCAGGAAGCGAACATCCGTGCGCTTCGTGCCGGCACCACCGTGGAAAAATTATTTGCACTTGTCGGGGATCTGCGAAAGGAAACGGCCATACCCTTGGTTTTTCTTACCTACCTTAACCCAGTGTTCCGTTATGGCTATGACGCTTTTTTCCAGCGAGCGGCAAATGTCGGCCTGGACGGAATCATCATTCCCGACCTTCCCTTCGAGGAACAGGCACCGGTACGGAAAGCGGCTGGTTGCCACGGCATTGACCTTATTTCCCTTATTGCGCCGACGACCAGGGGAAATTCGGAGGAAGATTTCGATGTGCGGATAAAGAAAATCGCCCAAAACGCTTTCGGTTTTATTTACATTATTTCGTCCATGGGTGTAACCGGAATGCGAAGAGAAATTACCACCGACCTTAGCACAATTGTTTCAGCGCTTAGGTCGGCTACCAAAGTGCCGCTGGCCGTTGGCTTTGGCATTCACACGCCAGCACAGGCCACAAAAGTTGCGGAAACTGCGGACGGCGTTATCGTGGGAAGCGCCATTGTCAAAATCATTGCGGAACACGGGGAAAACGCAGGGCCGATGATTTACCAGTACGTCGGGGAAATGAAAAACGCCATCAGTACCAAGTGATTGGTTTGCGGATGTCTGAATGTCTATAGGGAAAATACTCCGTGACCAAGAAGCTTTATCGGGGTACTATGGCAACAGGATAAACGATGAGCTTTAAACAAGTGCTTCAAAATGAGCCCATAACATTTTTTGTGTAAAACGCAAAATTCATAACGGGACTCTGTCCCCGTAAATGACGACAAACTGGTGCATGGTCGAGCCCCAGTTCCTAATCGGCATTGTCCCTCTTTTCGGTGAGGTGCAAGGCAAACTGTTTCAAGTCTGCCCTGCTTATGGAGTTAAGAGGTCGTTCCGAAAAATAATCCGTGTAGAATGAATGCACGCGGCTCAACATTTCGTAACAATGACGGCGGCCTAGCGTGTGCTAATGTGCTATTTTCTCATGGACATACGGCGAACTGGTATAGTCCTGAAATTGATCCAAAAACTCCGTAAATACGACCGCCCCATTTCCAGCCTTGACGATTGAAACATCGACAAGCCCCCTTTCCTTCAGGGCATTGACGATCTTCATTGCGTCATTGCCGTCAAGGTCGGTTTTTCGGACTGCTTTCAGTATTCCAGCAAGCCTCATGACGGTTTCAACTGGTCGGGACTTTTCCCCCTTGCCTAGTATTCCCTCGGCAAGCCATTGTGAAACCACAAGCAGAGCCTCATCTTTGGTTGCTTTCTTGGTTGATCTGGCGGTGAGCTTGTGTCTCTCCAGGGTAACAAGCTCTGCATAAAAAATGCCACAGCGTACATCCAAATAATAACGGCGCATAGCTAAATCTCCCGAAACAGCTTTCTCATGTTGTTTCTCATTTTAGGTTAGCCAGACGCCAGTTCTTCCAGTGGCCTAGTTCGTAATTCCTTGTCCCACAAGGAATTAGCTATGACAGACGCGGGACTCGAACCCACCACCTTCAGCTCCGGAGGCTGACGCTCTATCCAGATGAGCTAGTCTGTCGCTTGCGGTCAAACACTGACCCTGTTTGAAGCGGCTGGCTTTTACGTTACATCAAACGCCCCACACATGTCAATCCGTACTCGCAAAAAGGAAATTACAGATATCAAGGAGTCGGGAATTATGCTTTTTTATGGGGAAGTGCTAAACAGTAGAACATTCTTACCCCAACGATGGCGAGGTGATGGGTTAAACCCATGATATGCTCAATGTATATGCCCTCCACAGGCGACCTCTGCCTTGTTTTTGATATGGTTCTTAGGTAGTGGGCAATCCGTTAAATGATCGGATTAGGGGGTATGCATTCATTTGGATTCATGTACCAAGCAAGGGCTATGTCGGTACCCCACACCTTAACGGGAAGGTCGAACGTTCCCAGAAAACGGACTTGGAGGAGTTTTACCCGACCGTCGATTTGAAAGCCGCCGACCTGGAAAATCTCCTGTCGGAATGGCAGCACCTGGGTATTACCTTGACTAAGGTGCCAATGTAAGACAGAGTGAGGTCATGGTAGAATACCCCATGACGTTTGACGAGTTTGCGACAAAGTTTCAAACGGAGAAGGATTGCCGCAGTTACCTGTAC
>Ga0209755_10003585_pt1 | contig 19276 bp, 16 predicted proteins | sample TergutCo191P1_FD_187301 | JGI IMG/M metagenome (GOLD analysis project Ga0209755, IMG submission 187301) | Cornitermes sp. P1 segment gut microbial communities from Petit-Saut dam, French Guiana - Co191P1 (SPAdes) (version 2) | ecosystem: Host-associated > Arthropoda: Insects > Digestive system...
GCTGCCCTGTGCCGCATAGTGCGGCTGCAGTTTCGCCGCGTCCAAAGGGAGCAGCGCTTCGCCCAGGGCTTCCAAATCCAAATAACGCCCGTCCAGCCGGAGCGGGATCTCCATGCCCCCGTAACGAAAAAACCCGCCAATGAAAAGCGCGTCATTGCCGGCAAGGAAGTCCGCTACATGTGCGGGGCTTAAACCCAGAGCCGCGCTTTTTTCCTGATCCAGCGTGATGACAATTTCCCTGATTCCCGGGCCGGCGATTTCCACCTCGGCGATTCCGTCAATGCCGCTTAACGCCGGTTTGACTGTCCGCTCCAGAAGCGCCCCGTCGGGCAGTTCCTCCCCGCCTGATCCGTAAACAGCGGCAGTCCAGAACGGAATACGGAAATCACCGGAGGAACTTAATTCGGGGCGTTGGGCGGAAGGCGGCAGGGTTTCGTAAACCCTTTGGGCGGCTTCACGAACATTTTCGTAGTAGTCGTTTTCCGCGGCGAAAAATCCACGGCGGCTTTGGCGAAAACCAACATAGGCCCTGACACTGCCGTTTTCGCTCAGGGTCATGATTCGGTTTATCCCCGGAATGGCGGACAGGGCATCTTCCAGAGGAATCGCGGCGGTTCTTTCCATTTCAGAAGCGTCACTGCCATAATGCCGCATGGTAATTCTGTAGGAGATTTCGCCGCTGTCTTCCCGCTTGCCGTCGGAGGAAAAAATGGTGTAGGCCGCTAAAATGCCAACAGCCGCAAGTATGCAGAGCGATGCAAGGGGCCTTTCGAACCAGCTTTGTTTTTCAGTCATGGTGCCTCCTTTTGAAGCAGAGGTAGCGGACAAAAACCGGCGGCAGGGCAAAGAAGGCGAGAAAACCCGAAACAATAATTCCGCCCAGCATTGTCGATGCCATAGCCGCCTGGGAATTTCCCAAAGGCGAAACTACCAGAGGAAGAAGGGCGAAAACCGTAGTGAGCGTTGTAAGCAGCACCGGCCTGAAACGCTCCAGCGCGCCTGAGTATACCGCTGCCTGGGGGGAAAGACCGCGGCGAATCTTTTCCGCGCTGATCTCGAAAAGGACGATGCCGTTATTCACCGCAAGTCCGAAAAGCGCCACAAGCCCAAGCACCGAGCCTGAATCCAGAGAAGCGCCTGAAAGAAAAAGCGCCGGACCCGCGCCGGCCAAAGAAAAGGGAACCGCCAGCATAAGGATGAGAGGCAGCAGGAAGGATTCAAACTGCGCACCCAGGGTCAGGTAAAGAAGAAGCAGAACAAGTATTACTGTGGCCGCAAGAGCTGCGCGGTAGCGGACAAAGACCGATTCATCGGCACGTGAAATAGCGCTTCCCATCCCGTCCAGAAAAGCCGGTATCTTTTTTTCTTTTCCGGCTGAGGGAAAAATATCCAGGTAAATCACATCAGAACGATCCTGGCGGGCCAGCGCGGTTTCAGCTTCAACCCATTCGATATCGACAAGTGTCCCCAAAAAGACCGGCCCGGTATTTTGTCCCGGCGCGAAAGAAACCGGCAGGGGAAGATTTTTCAACAAAAGGGGATCATCCCCCTGAATAGTGCCCGAAACCCGTATGTCTAAAGGGCGGCCTTCGATCTCCATAATGCCCGTGACAATTCCTTCTGTGGCGGCGTAAACCAGACCCGCAATGTCCGAAACTGAAACACCCAAAGACGCGCACACTTCCCGCCGGGGGACAAGGCGGAGCTGCGGCCGCGTCCCCGAAGGCCGGAGGCTAAAGCCCGGGGAAGAAGCGGCTTCACCTTGTAAGCGTGCCGCCGTTTTTTCAGCCAGAGCGGAAGTTTCCTCAGGCGTAGTTCCTTTAAGCGCCAGGGTAAAAGCTGAGGAAAGCCCAAGGAGCGCGGCAGTGCGGTCGCCAGCCAACGCGGCATTGATAATAGGTGTTTTGAAATCATTTAGCGCCTCACGCACCCCTTCAATAACATGTTCGCCTTCGCCTGGCTTTTCCAAAAAGCAGCGGAAGACAAGGCGCTCTCGCCGGTAATCAGGGTCGGCGCGGCGTGAAGTATCATCTGTTTCCGCACCCATACGTCCGTAAAAAGAGGAAAGCCCCGGTAGCCGCGAAAGTACCCGGGAAATCTCAATCCCCTGCTCTGCCGCTCCCTCCGGTGTGGTTCCGAAAGGGAAATCCACCGTAACTTCAATTTCAGAAACTGTGTCGGGCGCGATAAATTCCGCCGGGCGTGAAATAAGTACGAGCAGACCAAGAAGGCTTGCGAAAAGTGAAACGCCTATCAACGGGACAGGATTGCGGAGAACTTTTTTCAGAAGCGAACGGTAAAGTTTTTCTGAACGCCGGGAGCTTGTTTCGATTTTTTTTAACCACGAACCGCACGAACCACGCGAACGTGTGCTCTGCGTTTTTTCGCTTGTCCGCGCGCGGCTCATGAAAAAGCAGAACAGTGCGGGCAGACAGAACTGCGCGTAAAACCATCCGGCGGCAACTGAGACAATCAATGTCAGGGCGAGATCTCCGAAAAGCGCGCCAAGCGGGCCGGGGAGGAAAATGACCGGCAGGAACACAACCATTGTAGTGAGCGCACCGGCCATGCTGGAAAGGGAGACTGAGGCGGCCAGGCGGCCTGCTTCTTCCGGCGGGGGAACATGGTCTGACGCGCCGAATCGCCGGGAGAATAAATCAAGAACTATCACCGACACATCCGACACGAGCCCTATACCCAAAGCAAGCCCGCCAAGGCTCATGGCGTTAAGTGATCGTCCGGCAATGGCGAGGGCAATAAGCGCCGCGGAAATGGAAAACGGAAGGGCAAGGACGGCGAGTATGCTGCAGCTCAGGCGGCCCATGAATATGGTCAGGAGCAGAATTACCGCCAGCGCCGCAAGCCCCGCCGAGATTCCCAGGTTTTTTATTCCCCGGACTATCGAAGGGGAGGAATCAAAGACGAGGCTAATTTCCGCATCCCTGGAAAAAAGAACGGAGCTTTCATCGACGAGCTTTTTTATGTCGCGGGACAGCCGCACCGGGTCTGCCCCGGAACGCCGGTATATCTCAAGTGCGGTCTGTTCCGTGTTTTGGAAAATAAAAAGGCTTTGCCGGGGAGCGTTCTCGCGGGCAGTTTCGGCAATATCCGCGATCTTCAAGGGGCCGCTCCCCGAGGAAAGAACAAGCGCGGCAAGTTCTTCCTCAGAGCGGGGCCGCCCTGAGCTGACTACCGTAAGCTCGCGGCTTCCATCCCTGGCGCTTCCGGCGGGAAAGTCCGCGGTTTCGTAAGCTATCATCCCGGCGAGATCATTGCCGCTGAGGGAACGGGCGGCCAGGCGGGCCGGATCAGTGCGGATGCGGATTTCCTGGCTTTCGCCGCCGCTGACCGTCACCCGCCCCGCCCCGTCAAGTCTGCGAAGCCGCGCCCGCAGTTCGTACTCGGCAAGGTTCCTGGCGAAACTGTTGTCGCCTGTCAAAGAGCGTACCGCCACAATCGCGTGCGGTTCTTCCGAGGGGTCGCCGGAAATCACCGTTGGTTTTGAAATCCCGTGCGGCAGACCAGGGTAGATCGTGTCAATGGCTTCGCGCACAAGAGCCGCGGCCCGGGCGGGGGCAGTTCCCCATCTGAAACTGAGAATCACCAAAGACGCGCCGTCACGGGAAACGCTTCTCATCCCCTCAAGGCCCCGCACTGCCGAAAGCGCGTCCTCCAGGGGAATGGTTACCGTGCTGCGGATTTCCGCGGCACCCATGCCGGGGTAAGATGTCTCGACCGTGACTCTGGGAAAAATAATTTCCGGCAGCCTGTCCAGAGGCAGATGACGGACAGAATGGAAAGCGCCGATGAAAACCGCGATCATGAGCATGATCATTGTTATTGGCCGGCGAACGCAAAGCGTGATGATGTCCTTCATATTGAACGCCCCTATTTTGAAAGGGAAATACGGAAATCAACATCGCTGCGGTTTCCCCGTTTGTCCTTGAGTCCCGGCGGGATGCGGAACGTCACAATGCCGGTATGAGCCTTGTTTATCAGAGAACCCCGTATCTCAAAACGCTGGAGATCTTCCCATCCCTCCCTGGGAGCGGCAATGGTAAAATCCCTTGCTCTGATGCTTCCGGGCAAAAACTCAAGTGCCTGATTTGTCGCCTCAACCCGGAGCATATCCATTAACGAAAAGGTATCGATTTCCGTATCTGGGGCGGTCTCAAAATAAAGTTCGATCCATGCGGATGTCTGCTTGCCAAAGGGGTAACGATCTTCTCCCTCCTGTATTGGCAAATCAGCAAAAAGATCGCCGGGAGAAAAACTTAACACTTCCTGGTTTACGCTCCCCGGCGACATGGGAAGCCGTATGCCGACAAGGGCCGGAGGTTTTGAAAGGGGCCCTGCGGCTTTGATTCTGAAAGCATATTCTTCTGAGCTTTCGTTCCCGGCAAAGTCCTTCACGCCGGGGGTGAGGCGGAAAAGAAAGCTGCTTCCCCATGCGGGATATTCGGCGAAGCGGAAAACCGCCCGGCTCGCCATTTCCGGCGCAGACTCCAGAATCAAGGTCAGCGAAGGCTCTGTCACAATGAAGTTCCTGAGACTGTTTACATCCACCGGCTTTGAAAAAACAAGACAGAGTCGGCTGGATTTTTCCCACGCGCTGTATTCCTCCGTGAGAAAATGCCCCGGCGATTCAAAGGGAATTTCCTCTTCCAAAGCCCCATCGGCTTCGCCTGGCGGCAGGAGGGCAAGGACTTTTAGTAGAACAGGTTTTTCCCTGTCCTCTGTGACATAAAAAACCGACGAGTATTCTGTTCCGAGCACTGAACCGGAGCGCCCGGGAAAAGCGCTTTCCACCCTCACCTGAAAAGTGCTTCCCGTCTGCCAGGGTTCACGGGGAACAAAGCACGCGGTTTTATCACCATCTTCCAGACGCCAGGAGCCGGGCGTGGCGGGACTGAAAGAAATATAATCAATGCAGGAATTGCGGGAAACCGGTTCAGAAAAAAACAGGCGAAATTCCCCGCGGCTTTCGGAAAGGCTCCCTTCGTATTCCGGTTCGCTTCTTGTAATTCTGGGTTTCTCGCCGGGTGTGCGTGTTGTGAAGGACGCCTCAAATCTATGTTCCAGCGAGAGTCCATTCGTGTCCTGTGCGCCGGTTCCCAGGGTAATGAAATAATTCCTGTCCGCCTCCAAAGGGGAAGCGGGGGTAAACACAAGCCTTGACCCTTCCCAGGAAAAATAGCCTTTGAGGGTCTTGCCGTCTTCGGTCAGGGAAAATGCCTGTTCGGTTTTGGCCTTGTCGCTTGCATTGGAAAACAGTAATGAAACTTTCAGCCTTCCGGGATTTTCGTGAAAACCTTCGCCCGGTGTCCAGGCTTCGACCACATAGGGAGAATTCCGTAATATGTCGCAGGAAGGTATAAGGAAAAGAAAACTTAAAAACATCAGCGCTATTGATTCGATCTTCATTGGTCCGATTTTTATTGATCCGATTTTCATTGTTCTGCCCTTCATTACTCCGCCTCCATATATAAAATGAAATCTTCTTTTAAATACGAGCCCCGGCCATTATGCACACCGCCCAATCCGCCGGGGATAATCAGCCTGTAGTAATGCGGCTCACCGGAGCTTCCGGCTTCAAAGCCTTCCCACTCCAGGCGGAGCTTGTCCGATGATATCCACTGGGCACTGCACAGGCTCACCGGCAGCAGCTTTGCGGGAAAAAGGGGACGGATGGAAATTCTGAAAACACATCCTTCACGAACCGCCGGATCCGCTGAATCAAACGGAAGTGAAAAGTCGATATAAAGTTGTATTCGTCCGCCGGCATTAACAGGAGCGGAAAAGCTGCCGCCTGTTTCAGGAGCGCTTATCGTTTTTCCGTCGACAGAAAAAGCGACAACCCCAAGATGGGGAATATCCGATTCGAAGGAGAGCGTATAGTCTTCCCTCATCCGCAGCCCTTCCCTGTCCCTTAATGTACCTGAAATGCGCAAGGTATAAACTGTCTCCGGTTCCGCTCCCCTTGCGGGAATATACACCGCGGAAACCGGGGAAAGCATCTCAAACATGCCGGGAAGTGACGGCGTAAAGTTCAAAGCACGGCGCAGACTTTCGATATCCGGGGGCTTGTTAAACTCAAGCCCTATTCCATGCCCAAAGCCGGGGCCCTGCTTCATGTCAAGTGACGCGGGAGTCCACGCTCCCCAAAGGCCGCTGCCCGAAGGAGAAAAACCCTCCGGCGGCAGAAGGGGAATGACGCGCACCACTTCCAGAAATTCCCTGTCCAGGTCTGTTGTAAAGCGGCCTGAAAATTCTTTGCTCAAAGGGGCCCCTTCCCTGCTCAGGGCTTTTTCCTGGAGCGACCACCTGTAAACAGTCCAGGGATTAAGAGGCTTGTCAGAACTTACGCGCAGGGTTTTGTAATCATCCAGCCACTGGAAAAATTTCTGGCCCGGAATGTCGAGCTTGAGCGCGTCTTCTGTGCTGCGGCTGTCCATGGAATGCGAAAAACTCAGTTCCAGTATATTCGATTCCGCAGCTCCAACAGACGCGCTGTCAGGCGGGGAAAAGGACAACAGATACGGCAGGGCGGAACGGGAAACCGCGTAAAAGGGAATGTCCAGGGCAAGGGTTAATTCCCTGCCGTCTTGCGCAATGACATTTCCGGAAAGCCGCAGCCCGTACCTGATACCCGCTTTCCATGGTGCGGAAGGAATGAAATGCAAACTCCTTCCCTCCCACCGCAATTCCCCCTCTGTGATGCCGGCATGGGAATAAACCTGCAGGGCCCTTTCAACCATGCCCTTGTCCATGTCCGTATCAAAGCGGACTATCACCGGACTTTCCGCTTCCGGCAGCAGATCCCAGGGGCCTTTGGGAACCGTGCTGACGGCGATGGGGCGGAGATCGACAAAACCGCAGGAAAGGCAAAAAAGGGAAACAATAATTGACAGGAAAAAAGTCACCTTACTCAGCCGCCGAAACATAAAGCCCCTCCTTGAGAGCCGACCTGGGCCCCAGTGCCACAACCTCGCCCGGAACAAGCCCCGAAACAATTTCCCGCTCATCCCCGTCAAGGCTTCCCAAAACCACATTTCTTTCGGAAAGGACATTGCCCCTAACGGTGAAAACTTTTCCCGTGTTTTCCCGCTTTGCTGTCAACGCCGCTTCGGGTATCACCGTGATTCTTCGCGGGTTTTCCAGGGGAATTGAAACACGGGCAAACATTCCCGGCCTGAGCGGGCTTTCTTCCCCGGGCACAAAAAGGACTCTGACCATAAAGGTAAAAGACTGGTTGTCCGCCTGCGGAGAAATCAAATCCACTTTGCCCTCGTAGCTTTCATCCCCGCCCGAAGCAATACGGGCTGTCATTCCATTTTTCAACTTTGGAGCCTCGGACTCAGGCACGGGAAAAATCGCGTAAAGCGCGCCGGTGTCCATAATGGTAATAATCCTGTCATCCCTTTTTATCCTCTCCCCTTCCTCAACATAGCGCGCGCCAACGATTCCGGTGCCGGGACTTTTTATGATGAGTTCGGCTTCCATAAGACGGCTTGATTCCATTTCTCTGGAAGCGGCCTCAAGGTTTGCCCTTGCCGCGCCGCTTTCCGCCCTGAGGGCCGCGGTCGCCAGGTGCACAAGCGCGCGCCGCAGCTCTTCCGTGCCGGACGGGACAGGGATGCCCGCCGCCGCAAGGTCTTCCTCGCGCAGACCTATCCGGCGTATTTCAAGTTCTTTTTCCAAAAGCGCGACCTGGGTTTCCGCGGAAGCCAGGCGGAAGCGTTCTTCGCGTATGGCTTCATCGCTTAAGCCGCCGGCTTTGTAAAGGGCCTCACGGTTTTGGCTTTTTCGCTGTTCTTCCTGGAGGGTTCTCTTTGCCTGGGCAAGTTCCTCCCGGGACTTTTCGTTTTCAAGAAGCCTTGCTTCAATATTGAATTCCCCGTCCCTGAGCCGGGCCAAAGAAAGCTCCAGCGCGGAGAGCGCCTGGGCATACGCATCCTCGGCCCTCCTTGCCGCGAGGTTAACCTGGGGGTTTTTCAAAACTCCGACAATATCGCCTTTGCCGATTTTGTCCCCTTCCCTAAAATGGAGCGTTTCAAGAATTCCATCCAGCGATGAAACGAGTTCAAATTTTTTCAAAAATGAAAGCGAACCAAAGCCGTTCACTTCTTCCGCTGTTTCCCGCACTGTTACCGGAACCATCTGCACCGGCAGGGGCAGTTCCTCCGTTTCCTGTTCCTGCCTGTCCGCGCAGGAAAGCAGGGCAAAAGCAAACAATGCCGTGCATTTCAAGGTCCGTGAAAAAAACCGTTTCATATATCACCGCCGGTATCGTAAGTTTCCGCCAAAAGGGACAATTCCCCGGGAGCCAAATCCAAAAGCCGCTCCAGTTCCCGTTCCGCATGGAGCAGCGCCGCAGCGGCCTCTACAACAGCGGCTTCCCGTTTCGCGTAATTAAGCCTGGCTTCCATAAGATCAATCCGTGTAAGCTGTCCAAGTGAAAGCCTCAGCTCCGCCAGATGAAACTTTTTGCCTTCCAGTTCCAGGGCTTCCTGCGCCAGAATCCGCCGCCTGTCCAAAAGCGCGCATGTCCTTACGCCCCTTTCAGCGGCCGCATGAATTTCCTTGACGGCAATTTCGTACCTGGAACGCTCGTGCGACAGGGCGAGTTTTGCCGAGCGGATTGAAAAAACTCCGGCGGGATCAGGGGCCGGCGTAATGGTCTGCTGGAGCCGGGCATTTCTGTCATGGGGCGGATCCCATCCCGCTGAAGCGCCCATGCTCCCAGACAGCCAGGGCGAGGCAAAATCAACAACAAGTCCCACCGACCAGCTATACCGCGAAAGCGGATAGTGCTGCCCGCTTACGGCAAAGCTCCCTGTCATGCGCAGGGAAGGAATCCACGAACGGGAAACGGTTTTTAATTCGGTCTGTCGCCTGACGATGGAATGGCGAAGTGCGGCAAGTTCCGGGCTGCCGGATTCCGCGAAGGAACGGGCAGCTTCGACTGTGGGCACTCGCGGGCTTCTTTCTGTATCAATGCGCTCGGAAAGGACGGGCAGCTTTTCAAGGCCAAGCCGTTCCGCCAGCCGCCATTCAGCTTCTTCCAGCGCCATATCGAGGGAGAGGATTTCAAGCGCCGCCAGAGCCACGGTAATTTCCGCTTCGAGCAGGTCTGACGGGCGGGCCAGTCCCAGCTCCACTTCCCGCTCCAGTATGCGAAGCTGTTCTTCAAGGGAGGCAAATGTATTTTCCTGTATTTCCAGAACCATTCTGCCGTGAAGCACATCCCTGTAGGCGGAAACAGCGGCATCGGCAATATCGGCGGCCATGCGCCTCAGGTTGTCTCCGGCAAGATCCAGTTCCGCCCTTTCAAGCCTTCTTGAAAGCGAAAGCCGGCCTCCGTCCCAAAGGAGCTGCTCCATGTTGACAGAGTAATTTTTATGGAAGGAATCCGGCCCTGTTTCGGAGAGGCGGTCATCCTCGGAAGCGGTAACGCTTAGGCGGGGCAGATACGCGCGAAGGCCCCATCTCCAGGCTCCTTCGCGCAATGCCTTTGCGCTGTACTCGCTGCGCAGATCGTTTGAGGCTTGTACCGCCATGCTTGCGGCTCCGGCAAAGTCAAGCTCTTTTTCATCTGCCGCAGAGGCAAGCAAAGAAATGAATGCAAGAAAGAGGCTGAAGAAAAACAAGCGTTTCATTCCGAGACCTCGCTTATAATGGACTGCAGTGTTTCAACAGCCTTCATCACAGGGCTGTCATCCGGCAGCAGCGCCCGCGCGCGGCGAATATCCTCAAGAGCGCCGCCGCGGTTTCCGCCGTTCCACCTGAGCCGGGCCCTGTCCAGAAAAACCAGCGCCGATTCCGCGGAGGCTTCTATCGCCCTGTCCAGCAGAGCCGCTGAAGCGGCTTCGCCGGCAGCGCCCCTCTCCCTGGCAAGAGCCGCGGCAAAACGCAGTGCCCGGATGTCAGAAGGATTATTCCCCAGTATTTTTTCAGCGAGCCTTTGAGCCTCTTTTGTGTCCCCGCTTTCCCGCAAAAGCCGTGCCAGAAACAGGGCTGCTTCACCGTCATGCGGCTTTAAAGCCAGCGCCCGCTTTAAGGTCTTTTCCGCGGCGGCAAAATCCCCGGAAAGGTATTCCGCTTTTCCCCGCAAAACAAGCGCCGGGGCAAATCTCGTTTCCCCGGCGAGCATCTTTGCCGTTTCGCTAAACCGCCCTTCGCCGTAAACTTCACGGGAGCGGGCATAGCGCAGAAGGGTATCTTCTCCCGGAGGGGAATCCGCGCAGGATGCCGCCAGCAGAAAAAACAGGGCCGCTAAAAAACTGAATCGCCAAAAAATAAAGGGGCTTTTCATGTTCAACTCCGCAAAATAAAATTGAGCCGCTCGGCAAGACGGCCGGACGCTTTAAGGGAACGGTCAACAAAGAAGCTCCTCCATTCGGGAAGCGAAGCCAGTGCCTGCATTGCGCCAAGGGCAAAAAGGGTAAAGGGGTTATCAGGAAGAGCCAGAAGGGGGAACAGTTCTTCCAGCGCGCTTGGATTATTAGTGGAAACCGAAACGCGGATGACATGCTCAATTTCAGCTCTCGTGCGCAGGGCCATTCCGCCGGAGCTGATTCCAAAATGCGCGGCAAGAATAATGCGGCACTCTTGCGCGAACGGCCCCTGCGTGAAAATGTTTATGCACTGCTCCGCGTATGTCGCGTCGATATTCAGCGCGCCCCTGTACCAGTATTCCGGAAAGAACGTGTACCTGGCCCTGATTGCGCCGTAAGCGGAACGGGCGGAGCGCACTTTATCAGCGTTAGTGTTCTGCTCAAGTGTGCAGACAAGGAGCATCCACCTGAGAAAAGAATCAGGCTCCTCATCGGACGGCAGAAGGGGCGCAAGGAGTTCCTCCGCTTCTTTCCACTCCCCCCGGTTAAACGCCATACAGCCTTTGAGGGCGCGGCTGCCGGCGCTTCGGGCGGAATCTTCCGGCGAAACATCGTCAAAAAGCGCAAGTGCGTTTTGCAGCCCTTCCTCCACCTGTGCCGTCGAAAAAACGCCGTAACCATAGGCCCATGAAAGCTCTTTGTAGGCGGCTACGGCAGCTCCGGCAAAGTCTCCGGCCTTTTCCCTCAGCTCTGATTCGATAAGTCCCAGACCGGGGAAAAAGCCCCCTGTCCGCTCAATCTCCGCAATGCGCTGGAGGCTTTCGGTGATATCCGTTTTTTCGGGGGTTTCTTCCGGCCTGGTAGTTTCGACAAACGAAGGAATTACCGCAGCAGGAGACTCAGGGCCGGGGCAGGCCGCATACACATTCACAAGAATCGCAGCAGCCGCGATCCTGACCGTTAAAAGTTTGAAGTTCATACTTTATCCTCCGCGACTTTACTGCGCCGGGCTGGATTTTGCTTTGCTTTTTTTGTGAACGTATTATTTTTCAGTTTTGATGAAAAAGATCATGTTTTTAATGGGGAAAATGGCTTTATCGTCCGAAAATATATAGATAGAGAAAACGGAAAAACAACTGGTACTACCTGCAAAGTGTCCCCACAACTTGTAAAAAGGATAAAAATGAAAAAAAGAAAAATTTGGAAAATGCCGGCAATTGCGGCATTGTTTGGCCTGACATTAACCCTGATGCTGACAGGATTCCTTCCCTCACGAATAGACTCGGCAATGGACTGGATTTCTGTGTCCACCGGCGCGATGCATACTATTGCCATCAAGTCGGACGGTTCGCTGTGGGCCTGGGGAAATAACGAGGATGGCCAGCTTGGTGACGGTTCGACAACCGACCGCCTTAGCCTTATCCAAATAGGGTCGGCAAGAAGCTGGACGGCTGTTTCCGCCGGCGCTTTTCATACCGTGGCCATTAGAAGGGATGGTTCGCTGTGGACATGGGGCAGCAATGGATGGGGTCAGCTTGGCGACGGCACCGGCGGATATGGGTGGGGATACTCAAGCAGTGACCGCCACAAGCCTGTCCAAGTAGGAATGTCGCGAAACTGGGCGGCTGTTTCCGCCGGTTCCTTTTACACCGCGGCCATAAAAAGAGACGGCTCGCTGTGGGCCTGGGGCGCAAATGAGTACGGGCAGCTTGGCGACGGCACAACAGAAAACCGCCTTGTCCCTGTCCGCATAGGATATGACACAAACTGGGCTGCCGTTGCCGCAGGTGATGCGCACACCACCGCTGTCAGAACAGACGGTTCACTGTGGGCCTGGGGAAGAAACTCCTCCGGACAGCTTGGCGACGGCACAACAAACAGCCGCTTTGCTCCCGTTCAAATAGGGACAGACACAAACTGGTCATCCGTTGCCGTTGGCAAAGAACACACCGTGGCAGCCAGAAAAGACGGCTCGCTGTGGGCGTGGGGAAGCAATGAGCAGGGACAGCTTGGCAACGGCACAAGCGGACAAGAGCATCATGCGCCAGTTAGAATCGGCAGGGTAACAAATTGGGCCTCTGTTTCAGCCGGCGCGTTTCACAGCGTGGCCATCAGAACAGACGGCTCGCTGTGGGCCTGGGGCGCAAACTGGGACGGACGGATTGGCGATGGTACGATAAACCAGCGCGGTATCCCTGTCCGAATAGGAAGTGCTGCAACCTGGAATACTGCTTCCGCCGGCGACGGGCACACAGTGTCAATAAAAGAGGACGGTTCGCTGTGGGCATGGGGGCATAACGGCTGGGGCCAGCTTGGCAACGGCATGAGGGCAAACCACCACGCGCCCATCCCTGTAGTCACGCCATAGTGCAGACGCGGGGCAGTAAACGCCCCGCGTAAAAACACCTGCCGCTTTCTCCAGAGCGGGCTTGCCGCTGTTCTCTGCAACCAGTCTATTCCGTCTGCACACCTTCTGCTGCGGTCTGCAAATTTTGGGCTGCTTCCTGCAGACTTACTGCCGCATTTTTTAAACGCTGTTCCATAGTTTTCAGACGCAGCCCCGCATCCTTTAAACTCTGGCACATATCCGTCAGTTTCTGCTCTTCAGCCTGATGAGAACCGCGCGGTAAACTTGTACCTGTCTTTGTTTGGTTCCTGATGTCATGATGATGTTCAGTTATTTTTTTTATCATGCCTTAAGTATGGTACTTTTAAAAAAAATTGCAAATTTTTTCTGATATTTTTTTCATATTTGATGTATATTTTTTCTCCGCCCACTTGTACATATTCCCGCCTGGGGGTATGGTAAATCATGTACAAAGCCAGGGTAGAGCTTGAATTTTCCGCGGCACATTTCCTGAGCCATTACCGGGGCAAATGTGAAAACCTTCACGGCCATAATTATAAAGTCCGCCTGTGGGTCAAGGGCGGGCAGCTTGATGAAGGGGGAATGCTGGCGGATTTTTCCCTGCTGAAAAAAGCATTAAAAGCAGCCACAGATCCCCTGGATCATTCAAACCTGAACGATATGGAAGTCTTTAAAAACGATCCCAGCGCCGAGCGCATCGCCCGTTATATTTTTGAGGCGGCCCGCGAGAAACTTCCGGAACTGGGGATAAAAAGCGAACTGCTCCACGCCGTGGATGTTTTTGAAAGCCCCGGCAGCATGGCGCGTTACTCGCCAAACACCACCGCGGTAAACGTGTAAAGTTCCGCGCCGGGCTCATCGTAGGAACGGGGAGGAAGTCCCGCCTTGACGCAGATATAGTTGAGGTACTCGCTTTGGTTCCAGCCCTGCTCCACCGGCACCTGCGGCAGCAGCACGCCGCCCCGCCCCCGGTGCGTCAAATACAGCCCGTGAACGCCTACCTCCACCGAGCGCGGATCCGTGCAAAGTTCCATAGGCGAAAGCGCGGAAATCTCAATGTCGATGAGGGAAAACTCCGAGGCGTCAAGCGGCGGAAAACGCGGGTCGCTGAAAGCCGCTTCCACCGCCATACCGCGGACCGTTTTTTCCAGGGGGGCCATTGCGCTCATCCTTCCAATGCAGCCCCGGAGCTTGCGGCCCCTCCCGTCCCTTAAGTGAAGCGTGACAAATGCCCCGCAGGGTTTTGACAGCGCGGAAGTCCCGTCAGCAACAGCCTTTTGCAAAGACGAGCCGCGGCGGTAGTGCGGCTGCCGCCCTTCCAGTTTCGCGGCAATGCTCTCTCTGGCCTCCGCCAAAAGCGCTTTTTTTTCCTGTTCGGTGATATTGAAAGTCATGGTTCATTATAGCACGCTTTGGCGGCTGCGCATACGTTATGGATTGTCTTTGTCTTGATAATTTCAGGGCAATCAGATACTATCATTACATACTATTACATACTATTACTTACCGGAGGCCCTTGATGACTGACTTTACAACCTGTTTTAATGAAATTTCCGATCTTTTACAAAAGGGTAAGACCAAAGACATTGTTGGCGCTGTGGAGAAAGCTTTAAGCGAAGGCGCGGCACCGGTGGATATTCTTGAAAAGGGTTTGATTTCAGGAATGGGGGAAATCGGCGAGAAATTCAAAAATGGCGAGGTTTTTGTTCCGGAGGTGCTTATCGCGGCCCGCGCAATGAACCGTGCTTCCGCTGTCCTTAAGCCCGCCCTGACGGATGCCGGTGTGCAGCCTGTTGGCAAGGCTGTCATCTGTACGGTTAAAGGGGATCTCCACGATATCGGCAAGAATCTTGTCAAAATGATGATAGAAGGCAAGGGGGTTGAGGTTATCGATTTGGGATCGGACTGCTCCAGTGAAAAGATAGTTGAAGCCGTGCGGGAATCGGGGGCCAGGGTTGTGTGCCTTTCCGCCCTGCTTACGACTACCATGATGAGCCAGAAAGATACGATTGACGCACTTGCGGCGGCGGGCCTTAGGGACTCGGTAAAGGTGATGGTCGGCGGCGCGCCGGTAACCCAGAGCTTTGCCGACGAAATTGGCGCTGACGCCTATACCCCGGACGCTGCCTCAGCGGCGGAAGTTTGCCGGGCCTTTTATAATTAGGGTTTGTTCTGAAAATACGTCTGCACAATAGTTCTGTTGTCTGTAATGCCGGCGCGGGGGAAACGATTTTGCTGGCCTGTGCGCGCTGTGGTCTTATACTGTCCGCTCCCTGCGGCGGGCGTCGCAGCTGCGGGAAATGCAGGGTGCGGCTTGTCGAAGGACAGGTCGAAGGCGACACCCCAGACAGCGGGGGCTTTGTACGCTCCTGCGCGGCAGTTCCGCTTACCGATATTACCATCGCCGTAACCGAAAGCGGGGAACCAGGCGGCAGCGAAGTTACAGAGCCGGCCGGCAATGAGCGCCGTTCTCCTGCCCGTGCAGCTGTGGCCCTTGATATCGGGACAACGACGGTCTCCGCAAGGCTTGTTGATCTGGAAAGTGCTTCGGTTCTGGATACCATCTCGGAATTGAATGACCAGCGTTCCTTTGGCGCGGATGTCATGAGCCGCATCGGGGCGGCAAGAAACGGCCTGACAGGAGATCTCTTTACCGCGATAAACCGCCAGACAGGGCGAATCCTGGCGGCTTTTCAAAAACGCTGGAATATTTCCGCTCTGGAAAAACTCGTTGTAAGCGGCAATACGGTAATGCTGCATCTTTTCCTCAATGTTGACCCATCGGGCATGGGGGAACTGCCTTTTACCCCGGTCTTCCTTGAAGAAAAAGAAGTCAAAGGCAGGGAGCTGTCGCTTCCCGCAGAAAGCGTACTTGTCCTTCCTTCTATCGCGGCTTTTATCGGCGGGGACATAAGCGCGGGACTGGCGGTGCTTGATATTTTAAACAGCCCCGGCCCCTCGCTTTTGATTGACATAGGGACAAACGGCGAAATGGCCCTTTGCAGCAATGGGAGGATTCTTTGCTGTTCTGCCGCCGCGGGCCCGGCTTTTGAAGGGGCGGAAATCTCCTGCGGTCTGGGCGGGGTAAAGGGGGCCATAAGCGCGGTGGAACGCGGGGCAGGGAATGAGCTGTCGTTAACGACCATAGGGAATGTACCGCCTGCGGGCATTTGCGGCTCAGGGCTCATTGATGCCGTGGCGCTTATGCTCAAACTGGAAATCATTGATGAAACCGGACGCATGACAGACTCACTTGAAGCGCAGAAAGGATTCCCCCTGGCCCCCGGTGTTTCGATCAACGCCAGGGACATACGACAGTTTCAGCTGGCCAAAAGCGCCATACGTTCCGGCATTACGATACTTTGCAAGAACGCATCCCTTAATGCCGCGGACATAAAAAACGTGTTCATTGCCGGCGGCTTCGGTTTTTTTATCAACAGGCAAAACGCGATAGACGCTGGCGTCCTGCCGGGGGAATTTCGTGATGTAACAGCAGTTTGCGGCAACATAAGCCTTCAGGGTGCGGAACAGTGCCTTCTCACACAGGGCTTTTTGGACAGATGCAAACAGATAATAGCCAGGTGCTCGGTTATAGACCTTGCCGCAGACCCGTCTTTTATGGACGAATTCGCGGAAAACATGCTGTTTTAGCGGGCACTGCCCGTGTACCACCCTATCACCGCGGTAAAATCCCGAACCTATACCCGAGTCCAAGCCCGACAACAAAGCGCCGGTAGTGAAGGGTTGGGGGATTGGGAACCCAGTCGCCGTAGGGGTTATACCTGAAAACATCGCCAAGGGAAAACATAATATTGACATCCAGAAAAAAGGCCCCCGTGCCGATTCCCCGTACGCTTACCTGGGTGCCGCCGCCTACCGCAAGGCGGGGAAACTCGCTGAATTCAGGAGAAACGTTCAGGGGCACTGAAATGGCCGCATAGGGCTGCAGCATAAAATTTCCGGGCCGGAAAACACCTTTCAGCTGGGCACCTGCAGCCATGTTAAAGAACATATACGTTTCCGGATCCCCCATATGTCCCTGGAAATTCAATTCCAGGCTAAGATGCCTGTGGAACATCCATTCAACACCTACTGTCATTCCCGGACGCGGCATAATGATATGATCAAGGTGCTGCACGCGGTTAGGGGAGGAGTGGGACCCTTCATAAGCCCCCACCCCGCGGAATAATCCGGTAGGCTGGAGTGTATAAAATACGATGGGGTAATCAATGGATACCCGTATGGAGAGCAGCTGGTTCCGCCACCGCTCATCGCGCTCCGGTACTTGTATCACAATAAGCGGCACTTCCTCCGGAACGACTCCGGGGATAATGGCTGCAACCATAAAGAATATGAACGAGTTATGCTCATGCATCTCTTCAAGTTCTGTAAAATTCCAGCCAAAAGAGAGCATTTCCATATCGGTTTCATTATCAAAAAGATAGATCGAAATGAGATGCATGCCTGTCGGTTCTTCATAATCATCGGTAAGGCTTTTAACATGGAACCTGAAGGTGAATCCGGCTTCCTCTTTATAATCGGTTACGATTAAATCCATGGCGTATGCTTCCGCCCTGAAGGCGGTCATGAAAAAGTCAAGATGGTCTTCCTGGTCGGCAGTCCCTTCTATATACAGGCTGGCACCTGAAAAATCAGCGGCAAAAGCGGAGAATACTGCAAATAAAAAGGCCGTTAAAAGCGCTGCTTTTTTCATTGATTAGTACAAGTATATCACACCCCCCGCTGGTTTTTCAATCCGGCGCGTTGCCTCATGGAAAATGTTACCGAATTTTACCGTCGGATTTTGACCTGGATGTAAAATCGCCAAGATTAAACACTTCCGCCAAATAGGCGCTGCCTTCAAGGTAATAACCGGTTTCCAGGTCCTCCACCTTTTCAAGCAAAAACCGCACCGCTTCTGCTATACCTGTGCCGTTTTTTTCCCTTGCATCCGCGATTAGGTTTCCCAGCTTTACATAAATCAGAAAGCGCTGTTTGTCGGTCATGGTGTTCCCGCTTTTGCCATGTCGATGAGTTCGTCAACAATATCCTCGTTGGATTGGGTAAAGCCCCGTAGCAGTCCTCCAGGTAGCCAAGGCCCCCGTCAGACAGGAGCCGTCCGGCGGCTTCCGACAGGGATATCCCAAGCCGCTTGGCATAAGCGCTGAGTATCATCGCTGTCCAGATTTCCTGTTTGTTTACCATGCCGCATTGCTCCCTGTATTAGTTTAGCAGGGGGGGTGAAGAATGGCAATGGAGCGTTGAGCCCTTGAAAATATAGGATATATTTTACCAAATTAAGGCGATGAGCTCCAGAAAGCAATTCAAGCTTCCTCTGGAGGTTTTGCCGTCAATGGCGATAATGTTACTCTTTCCTTGCTTTTCCCGCCTTGTTCCATTATAGTTCATAAGAGAGGTATTATATGGCGGACGCGATGCATTTTGACTACCCTCCGGGCGCTGGCCCTGAAGATATTTGGGTGATACTGCGGGAAACCGCCGAATTGCAAAAACGGCAAACGCAGGAAACGGATCGGCTCCTGCAGGAAACCGCCAAGCAAATGAGGGAAACCGATAAAAAAGTCGGCGAGCTCTCTAACCGTTTTGGAGAGCTGGCTGAGCACCTGGTTGCTCCCAACATGAAGGAGAAATTCAACGCCCTGGGGTTTGTGTTTGATGAAATGTCCTCGGACAAGGAAATTAGCGATGCCGAGGGTAACTATATTGCCGAGGTGGATATACTGCTGGAGAACGGCGAAACGGTGATGGCGGTAGAGGTGAAGGCCAAGCCGAAGCAGAAAGACGTGGACGAGCATATCCAGCGGATGGGGATTCTGCGTCGCCGTGCTGATGCCCGGCAAGACCGGCGCGTGTTTCTGGGGGCAATTGCCGGTGCGATAATGGGCAAAGCGGTACGGAACCATATACTGAGAAGCGGTTTCTACGCGATAGAGCAAACCGGGGACACGGTAAAGATACATGCCCCCGAGGGCTTTAAGGCTCGCACGTGGTGAAGCGGCAGTCTGCTCTTGCGTTGCCGGGCACACAAAAAAGCCTGTCCCCCTGCGTTACCTTTTTATTTGCTTTCTCAACGCAGACAACCTACACTTAATACATGGAAGAACTGGACAGCACAGGGCGAGAGGAACATTCCGGCCAAGGCAAACCAATACAATGGCATCCGGCCTTTTTTGAAGCAATCCAAATGGAACTGGACGAGTACCGCCATGCCCTCAAGTTCATCTACGACTATCAGCTTACCACTGGCCCTCAACGAATTGATGTGCTCATCATAAAAAAGATCGAAGATATCCCCATCAAGAAGAATATTGCCACCATATTCCGAAAAGACAACCTCGTTGAGTACAAAAGTCCGGATGATCATGTCTCTGTCAAGGATTTTTACAAGGTCTACGGATACGCATGTCAGTACATCCAACTGATAGAAAACAAAGAAACAGACATAAGCGAACTGACCCTGTCTTTTGTAGAAAGCCACTACCCCCAGGAACTTGTAAAACATTTGACCGAGCAAAGAAATTTCACGGTTGAAGAAAGCTATCCTGGGATA
>Ga0209755_10003586_pt1 | contig 19274 bp, 14 predicted proteins | sample TergutCo191P1_FD_187301 | JGI IMG/M metagenome (GOLD analysis project Ga0209755, IMG submission 187301) | Cornitermes sp. P1 segment gut microbial communities from Petit-Saut dam, French Guiana - Co191P1 (SPAdes) (version 2) | ecosystem: Host-associated > Arthropoda: Insects > Digestive system...
GAGCCCTGCTCGTATACTGCGAAAAGTCGCCGGACGGATAGCAAGCACTGAATGGTAACCTACCGTCATTATATCTAAAATAATTGAGAAAATTTAGTCTTGAATTATCACAGAAACTATGCTAAAATTGGTAGGAATAAAAAAGCGGTGACATTTCAAGAGCTTGCTTAGGTAAAAGGATGCTCGCAGTCGGGCAAAGGAGTGCAAATGCCCGCACAGGGATGTGCTAAAAAAGGGAGTGTGCAGTTTATGATTAGTAATAACTTCAATGTATCCAACACCAATTGGTGGAGCAACGCTTCGACACGCAACCCCGGCATTGGGACTTGGACTCCGCTCGCCAACAGAGTGGGGAATAACCCCTTCGGCCAAAACGCAGCGGGGACTTCCCAAGCGTTTAGGGACTCTGTTGTGCAGCTTACTGAGACCTCCAGGGCGCTGTCGCAAGCTCTCAGCAGCATTCGCGGCATGGGAAATACGCCTTCGCCTATGCAGGCTAGGCGGCCCGTATCGGAAAATACGGATGCGATGACAATCAATTCGTTTGACCCAAATAGGCTAAGGGGGGCAGGCGCCTCGGATTTCAGTGTTGACATTCTCCAGGTTGCGCAAGCACAGCGGAATGAAGGTGCGTCCCTGCAATCAAATGCTAGGGCGGCGGATTCGGGGTTTACCACAGGCGCCCATCAAATATCCATCAATGTCGGCAACCGTCAGTTTGACATCAACTTCAATGTTTCAGCAGGCGACACCAATAGGGATGTCCAACAGCGCATTGCAACTGCCATAAACAATAGGAACGACATAGGCGTTCGGGCTACAGTCGAAACAGGTACTGGCAGCGCGGCGGGCACAAGCTCCCTAGTTTTAGAGTCTGCCCGGACGGGCGTAGACAGAGCAGGCAGCCCCAACTTCACGGTTAGCAGCGGGTCGGGCAACGCCGTCGCAATGACGGGCGTGGGCGAAACTACCCAACAGGCACAGGACGCCCAATTCAGAGTCAATCGCGGCTTTACGGGCGCATTGCAGACGTCTAGGACAAATGACGTGGATTTAGGATTCGGAATGACTGCGCAGCTCAGGGAAACCGGGAATGTGCAGGTCGATATGGGCAGGGATGTAATTTCACAACAAAACGCTTTTCGGCACATGGTCAACACATTTAACGATTTGGTGAGCACAGCCAGAGATGCAGGGAGAACCGATAGCAATTTGCAAAATGAGCTTGCGGGGATAGTCAGGTCTTCTGCGTCTGCACTTGAGCGCATTGGCATATCGCTAAACCAAAATGGGCGTATGCAGATAGACGAGGCGCGCATGGCAGCAGCCGCCGAGAGCGGGGAGCTGGAACGCTTCGCAGACTCGCGTGAAGGCTTTAACTTCATGAGCCGCCTCAATAGAACAGCAGAGAGTGTAGGCAGGAATCCGGCAGCCCACGCAGATACGTCGCAAGAGATGAGTGTCATGGGAGGCTTTGGGGGCGGCAATGCTGATTTCATGAGCGGAGGCTTCAACTTTACCCCGATGCAGTCGATGATGATGACGAGGTTTATGAATATCGGAATGCTGTTTGACTCTTTCATGTAAGTAACAGCGATGCAGAGGCTTGCGTAGGCGTGCTGCGATAGGTAAAAATAATGCGGAAGGGTGTGCTTCAAGAGAGAAGGCACCCTTTTCTGCGCCAATAGGGGAGCCCCCCGGAGGGCTGATCGCTAGGAGCGTGGCATGATTTAAGTTGCTCAGGTCTTTAACAACTCATCTATCTGCGCTATGGCCTGCTTATATTTGCCAAAAAAAGCACTTTGCAGTATGTCCTTTAATTGGTCCGCCATTGTTTGGTGTTGAGTGAAGTCTTGCAGCAAGGCAGAGATTTCATCAATTGTGGCTACATCGAAGGCCTCAAGGGCGGCTTTGAGGTTGGTTAGGTGCTCCTTTAGGGCATCCTCATCCCGCCCCTCGCCAACGCCTGGGGTGTTGGTATTTTCGGAAATGAGGGCATCGATATTATCAAGCAATCTTTTCAAATTGTCAATGAAAGACAAATTGTGCTTTGTTATAAACTCAACATCCTGCTTCATGCCTGCGGCTTCTAAGATTTTTGCCTCTTCGGACAATTTGTTTGCGCCGACGTTTGCGCAGGCGGATTTAAGCGCGTGAATGTGGGTGGTGTATAAGGCTAAGTCATCTTGTGCAAGGCAATCCGTGAGTTGCTCAATTTTTGTTATGCCATTTCTATGAAAAACCTCTAGGGTGTCAAAATAGCTTTGGATGCCCCCGGCGGAAAGCGCGATGCCCCTTGCGACATCCACGTCCTCAAGTGTTATCTCAATTTCTTCTTCAGGCTTGTCTGTCGGCGTTGGGCTGATATTGATTCGTTTTTCCTTTGTAATCCATTTAATCAAAATGCTGTTTAGTTTGGCTACTTCAATGGGTTTTGGAAGGAAGTCGTCAAACCCATTTTCCAAAAGTCGCTCCCTTGCGCCTACGACGGCATTTGCCGTTAGGGCTACAATGGGCAAATCGGCATATTTTGCATCTACACTATTGGCATAGCCGCGTATGACCCTCACTGTTTCAACTCCGTCCATTTCCGGCATCATATGATCCATAAAAACCAAATCATAGTCATTGACCAGCACTGCCTCGATGGCAGCTTTGCCGCTTAGGCAAGTATCGGCGTTCACTCCATAAAGCTTGAGCAAACCTGCGCCCACCTTCAAGTTTGTTTCTATGTCGTCTACGATCAGGATTTTCGCATTGGGCACGATAAACTGCTCCATGTATTGGTTATTTGCAGAATAATCGCTATCGCGCCCGCTTAGGACATTTACTATCGAAATTAAGTAGGCGGGCATCACCAGGAGGGTAAAGTCCATGTTTTCCCTTGCTTCGTAAGTTGCATCATAGGAGTCGGATAGCATAACATTTTTTGTGGGCAGCTCTTGGGCGTCGATTATGTGCTGCGCAGTATAAGCCAGGTCCGCTTCCGCAAAAACAAAATCCCACTTGCCTTCTGAAAGTTTGCTCTGAAGGTCACTGTCATCGGCTACCGTTTGAAAAGTGACTGCCAAATCTTCCAAGGAACGCGAAATAAATTCCGTATTTAATGCTGTGCGGCAATATAGAAGGATATTTTTGCTTTTAAAGCATGGGGTATCATAATCGTCTTTTTCATATTTTTGTGGCAAAGTGACAGTAAATTCGCTGCCTTTGCCATATTCGCTTTTTGCACTAATGCTCCCGCCCATAAGCCTTATGAGGTTTTCTGTTATCGCAAGCCCAAGCCCAGTGCCTTCCACGCCCCTGTTTTTTTCTAAATCAAATTGCGCAAACTCGTCAAAAAGCTCCTGCATATCTTCAGGTTTTATGCCTATGCCCGTATCTTTTATCCTCATGGTCAGGAGATAGGTTTCATCATCTTTCTTTTCGCCAGTCACCTCAAGAGAGAAATGCCCTTTTTTCGTATACTTTAGCGCATTGGTTAAAATGTTTAGCAACGTCTGCCGTATCCGCACGCTGTCGCCGTAAAATGTATTTGGGATGCCTGACTGCATGTATGCGACAAAACGCACATCAGGGTTTGACATGCGCATTTTTATAATGTTTATTACATCCTGTATGACTGAGTGGAAAAGATATTCCGCATTTATAAGCTTAAGCTTACCGCTTTCCACCTTTGTTAAGTCCAGTATGTCATTTATGATGGTAAGAAGGTGGTCGCCGGATTTATTTATGGTTACAGCCTGCTCCCTGACGGAAGGGGATATGTTGTCCCTTAGGATAAGCTCAGTCATTCCGATGATTGCGTTCATGGGCGTGCGTATTTCGTGGCTCATTTTGGAGAGGAATGCGCTTTTTGCTTTGGATGCGGCCTCTGCCTGGATTTTGGACTGCTCCATGTGCCTGACAATATTGTTTATGCTTGCAAGCATTTCATCGTAAATGCCACCGAGCCGCGAATCTTCCAAATTATACTCCGTTTCGCCCCGGGCCATGGCACGTTCCGCATTTTTGAAATTATTGTGCAAAATGGTCAGAATCCGTTCAATTTCCATAAAAGAAGCCGCAACTTGGCCAATTTCGTCATTTTTGCTAGCTTGGAAGGAGCGTTCAAGGTTGCCCTCGGAAACCCCCTTGGCTCTGGTTGCCAAATGCTGCAAAGGTTTTAGTGACAAATGGACAATCAGCATGATTAAGGCCGCCGCCAAAACTATCCCGCTCACCGTGGGGAGCAAAGACGCAAAAATAATGCGCCCTATATTTTCCACTGCATGGGCATCGAAAAAACTGACTACCGTCCAATTGAGGTGCGGGTCAAAAGTGACATAGGCAATCTTGTCCATGCCTGTTAGGGCTGAGTTGTGCGCAAAGACAGTGTTCATAGGGATTGCGCCGTCAAAAGCTTCGACGACACTAAGTTCGTCTACATGCTTGCCTAAGTAAGCTTCCGGACGGTTAGAGAAAAAAATTGTGCCGGAGCGGTCAGCAATGTTTATAAAGCTGTCGTATACTTGCACGAAATCCCGCAAGAAATACTCCAGCATCTGAGTATTGCATATTATCGCAGCCATACCAAGAAAGTCGCCGCCATGCATAACCGGCTGAGTGAACATGAATTGCAGCCTGTCGGTTATAGCATTTTCAAAAACGGGAGAAAGCCATGTGCCAAGCATCTGCTCGTCAAAGTATTCGGGGAACATGAGGATATCGGGAAAATTGCCGTTGGGGCGAGCTATTGCCACCAAATTAAAATCCGCATCAAACACTGCTATGTTGTCATAGAACTCAGCACCGTTTGGCTCATGATTTATGCTTTTAAATAGATTCCCCAGCTGCTGCTGTATATCGTATTGCGCATCTAAAAAGTTGTGGCGGGCATGGACAGCCACCGTATCCAGTATCCACATCGTATAAGTTTTCACTGTGTCAAAGATGCCGAAAGTCATATTGGCATTGCCCTTCAAACGCTCTGCAAGCAGCAAATCCGTTTGACTCCTCACTTGAGAGACTCTGATAGATGCAACCGCCACTATCGAAACTGAGATTACAATTATCATCACTACCAGAATCCTTGATTTTACCGTAAGATTGTTAATCAGTTTGCCTATCATTAGGTTCTCCTCTGGCACAAAACATATTGCAGCATGCTATCTAGGGCTGTACATGCTAATGTCAGAATGCTATTTGCTCAAAATCGCAATGGATTTTTGCGAACAAATCAATCAATAGGGGGTCAAAATGGTTGCCCTGCCCTGCAAAAATAATGCTGATTGATTTTTCGTGCGTGAAAGCCTTTTTGTAAGGGCGCAGCCCAACAAGCGCATCATACACATCGCAGATAGCCATCATCCGGCCCAGCAGGGGGATGTCCTCCCCTGACAGTCCACTGGGGTAGCCGCTTCCATCCCATTTTTCATGATGAGATACTGCAAAAATTCTGGCATATTCCAAAAATTCACTGTCAGTGGTTTTGTCCCTGAGGCTCAGTATTATCTTTTCGCCATAAGTAGTGTGCTCTTTTATTGAGTCAAACTCATCGTCGGTGAGTTTTCCGGGTTTATTAAGGATGGAATCCTTGACGGCGATTTTGCCCACATCGTGCAGTTGGCATGATTGCAGTACCAGCTCTTCGTCCAGCTCTAAAATTTCGCTCCTATACACCCCATATTCTTTCATCGCATCCATGAGTGTTTTGATGTATCTTTGCGTCCTGATTATATGGCCGCCGGTGCTCTTGTCCCGATACTCCACAAGCTCCGCCATGGTCGAGAGTATCGCATTTTTAAGCTCTATGACCGTTTCTGTCTGCTCCTGCACCATTTGCGCCAGGTTATTGTTAAAAGCGCGCAGCTCACGCTTTTGGTCTTCAACAAGAAGATGCACCTCCATGCGCTTTAGCAAGAGCGGTGCAGAAAAAGGTTTTGTAATATAATCAATGGCGCCTAGCGATAGGCCTTTGAGCTCCATATCCTCATCGCATTGCGCCGTCAAGAAAACCACGGGGATTTGCTCAGTTTTTTCATTTGATTTTACCCTCTGTATAGCCTCATGCCCATCCATATCAGGCATGTTGACATCCAGCAAAATCAAATCCGGCTGTATATTGTCAAGCATTTCGAGCATGTCCGCAGCGGAAATGAGCGTAAATACATTATAAACGCCAGACAGGGCTTTTTTGCCGATTGTTAAATTGGTCGTATCGTCATCAACCAAAAAAATAGTTTTACGTCTATTTTCCATAATGCCTCACTCTTGCGAATATTATACTACCCTGCTCAGAAAGCCTCTCAGGGCGTTATGTTCAGGTCGGAAACAAGTGCAGTGCGTCAAGCATTGAATTTGGGCAACGTATTTTAACACGCCGGTCTATCCGATATACTCTATTTGATTTAGCTCTAAATTGCAAGAATAATTTTGCGCAAACCTTGTATTTTTTTGCGTAAGGCAGAAATCAGCTTAGTAAATTGCGTTTTTTATGCGAAAATAGTGGCAATTACTTTAAAAAGTAATTGCCACTTCAGTTCCAACTCCCAGCTTGCTTTTTAGCGACAGTTTCCAGCCGTACAGGGCGCAGACATGCTTAACTATTGACAGTCCCAAGCCAGTGCCTCCGCTTTTTTGCGAGCGGCTTTTTTCTACCCTGTAAAACCGCTCGAATATCCTTGTTTGCTCTCCGGGGGAAATGCCTATGCCATCGTCGAATATGAACAGGTATGCCCCCTTCTTGTCGCTTTCTATAGTCACGGACACCCTGCCGTTTTGGTTGCTGTAGCGCACGGCGTTTTCAGCAAGATTTTTTATCAGGTCGTAGACATGGCCTTGCTCTGCGCTTATTTTGGCATCGCCGATGGCTTCGAAGTTTATGGATTTCTCGCTTATGACGGGGGAGAGGGCCTCTCGCACCTCGTCCACCACTTTTGCCAGAGAAACATTCACCGGCTTTAAATCCACGGTGTTGCCCAGTTCCGACAGCTTGAGCATGTCGCTGATTAGCGTGAGCATGCGGCCGGTTTCCCGGGAGATTGCGTCGATATACCTGTTTATGCCCTCGTCCTTATTGTTTATGCCCGCCAATTCGTTGAATCCTTTGATGGCGGTGAGCGGCGTTTTCAGCTCGTGTGAGGCATTTGCAAAAAACTCTTCGCGCCTCTTGGCATTTTCGCGATTTTCCGTGACATCCGACAATGCGACCATGGTTAGCACAGTGCCCGGAAGGCGCTTTACCGCAATGAGGTAGATGCGGCCATTTAGGGAAAGCTCGAACATGGCCGCTTTTTCTTGGCTAACGCATTCGTCCACCGCACTTTTGAGCGTTTCATCAAAGGACAGATAGTTTAAATTTTTGCCGACGATGTCATGATTTACGCTGAAAATGCTGAGTGCGGCGGAATTTATTAGGGTGACGTTCTCGCCTTCGTCCATAACGACCAGCCCGTCGCCGATATTGTCGAGGATGTAGCTGAGCTTGTTCTTTTCATCCTGCAGGCCCGCAATGCTGCTTTGCAAAACCCGGGAGACTTCGTCGATGCCCTGCGTGATATTGCCGATTTCCTCATAGCTTCCAGCTATCGGCTCAGCGGTATAGCTGCCGTCTGACAGCGAGCGGAGCTTCCGCTCCACAGATTCAAAGGGGTTTATTATCCGGTTTATCATATTCCTGGATAAAACGAAGCTGAGGGATGCAAGTACAATCAGCACTAGGATGAGGAGCGGCAGAGAGTGGGAAAGGTAGCCGTCGATTTTTGCCACCGGGATGGAAGCCCTCAGGAAGACATAGCTGTCGCCGCTGGGGATTTGCAGGGCATAATATATGAAATCCACGCCAACCGTGTCGGAGAATCGGGTATATGCTGTTGGGGCTCCCCTTGCGGCCGCTTGGATTTCCGGCCTATCCAAATGGTTGGCTATTATTGCCATATCGAGCGGATGGCTGTCTGCAAGCATCGTGCCGTCTGGGGCGATTATGGTGACCCTCGTGAGCCCCGGCGTTTCGACAAAAAAAGCAAGGTCGGCATCGGGGTCATATAACCATGCGTAGTTTTGCGCCATCTCTATTACCATAGTTGTTGCGATGCTCAAATTATTTGAGCGGGTGGTGTATAACGAGATGCTAAAAAAGCACAAAAGACCAACGAGCAAGAGCAAAGTCGTGGAAATGAACAGCCGCTTTATCATACCAGCATATAACCCACCCCTCGTATAGTTTGGATTACAGCTTCGCTTCCGGCTTCAGAGAGTTTCTTGCGCAGCTCCTTGATGTGTATGTCGAGGGTTCGAGACTCGCCGACAAAATTATCCCCCCACACTTCGGTGAAAATGGCTTCGCGCGGCTGGACTTTTTCCGCATTCTCACATAGGAGGTTCAAGAGGTTGTATTCCTTCAGCGTCGTCTGAAGCTGCACTCCGTTTGCGGTAATCTGGTGCTTGCTGTGGTTGACGAATACATCCTTGAAGGAGCAGCTCTTGACGCCCTCTTTGCCAGTCTTGCGCAAATTAGCCTTGATGCGCGCCGCAAGCTCCAAAACGCCGAAGGGTTTGGCGATGTAGTCGTCTGCGCCCATGTTGAGTCCCTTGACCTTTGAAACCTCTTCACCCTTTGCCGAGACCATCAGGACAGGGATGTGGGCAGTTTCTTTTCCCTCTTTCAGGCGGGACAGAATCATGAATCCATCGTCCCCAGGCAGCATGATATCCAGCAAGATGAGGTCGGGCAGCTTGCCTGTGGAAATCGCCCCGAAAAAAGATTCCCCATCGTCAAAGCATGTGCAGTCAAATTCGTTTTCGAGCGAATATTGATAGAGCTCCTGTAATGCGCTGTCGTCCTCGATTATGTATATCTCTTGCTTCATACTCACTCGCTTTTCGGGTGGCTGCCCGTTATTGCGTACTCGACCCATTCGCCGATGTTCACAGCGTGGTCGCCGATGCGCTCGAGGTATTTGTTGATAATTATGAACATAGCCGCTTGCTCCGCCTTCTCCGGATTTTTCTTTACAAGCTCGATCAGCTCGCTCATAACCAAGTTAAAAAGCTCGTCAACCTTGTCGTCGGTGCGGTCAAGCGATCTTGCAAGCTCCACGTCGCGGTTGATATACGACTGCACCCCATCCTTTACCATTTGTATCACTATGACGGCCATCTGGGGTATGTGCACAAGCTTTTTGATATATTGCTCGCTTCCCAATTGCATTGAGATTTCGGCTATGTCCCGAGCTTGGTCGCCGATGCGCTCGAGGTCGGTGATCATTTTCAAAACGGCGGAGACCTCGCGGAAATCACGGGCCACGGGCTGCTCCATCATTAGAATTTTCAGGCAGGCTTGTTCGATGTCCCGCTCCATCCTGTCAACAAGCTCCTCTGCCTCAAAGACCTCCTTTGCGAGGCCCGCATCCCTTTCGGTGAGCGACCTGACGCTTTTCTCAATGGCTACTTCGATATGGCGGCACATCAAAACGAGCTTGTCGAAGATTTCCTTCAGTTCCCTTTCATAGCGTGTTCTTATGGACATATTTTTGTTCCTCTCTTATCCGAAGCGGCCTGTTATGTAGTTTTCTGTGCGCTGGTCTTGCGGCCTGGAGAACAAATCCTCCGTGCCAGCATGTTCGATAACTTCGCCAAGCAGGAAGAACGCCGTCTTGTCTGATATGCGGGTGGCCTGCTGCATATTGTGCGTGACGATTACGATTGTATAGTCCTTCTTAAGCTCTGTGACCAGGTCTTCAATTTTTCCTGTGGAAATAGGGTCAAGCGCACTGGTCGGCTCATCCATCAAAAGAACTTCCGGTGCGACCGACAACGCCCTGGCTATGCACAGCCTCTGCTGCTGACCGCCAGACAGGGACAGGGCGGATTTTTTGAGCCTATCCTTGCACTCTTCCCAAATAGCTGCGTCCTTGAGTGATTTCTCGACGATTTCATCAAGATTTGCCTTGCTTTTTGTGCCATGTGTGCGCGGCCCATAAGCCACGTTGTCGTAGATGCTCATGGGGAAGGGATTGGGTTTTTGAAAAACCATCCCGACCCTTTTTCGAAGCATATTTACGTCGAGCTGGCCATAGATGTCCTCGCCGTCCAGTAAGAACTCGCCTGTGATTTTGCAGCCCTCGATCAAATCGTTCATACGGTTTAGGCTCTTAATGAGGGTGGACTTTCCGCAACCGGAAGGGCCAATAAAAGCAGTGACCATGTGCGAGGGGATATCCATGCTTATATTCTTCAGCGCATGAAAATCGGTATACCACAAATTTACGTTTTTTAGAATAATTTTATTGTCATTTTCCATGATGGCCTCCCCTATGACGCTTTTATCAGTTTTGCGATGCGCGACGATAGCGCATTAATCAAAATCACCACAATCAATAGCACTGCCGCCGTGGCATGCGCTTCTCCCGGGTGCGTACCCTCTCGTGCCAGTTGGTACATATGCGCAGACAACGTCCGCCCCGTATCAAACAGGCTGTCTGGAATGCGCGCGACGTTGCCCAAGGTGAAGATTATTGCGGCAGTCTCACCGACAATCCGCCCGATGGCAAGGATAATCCCGGCCAAGATGCCGGGAATGGCTGAGGGGAGCACAATCCGAATCACCGTCCTGAGGCGCCCCGCTCCCAAGCCGAAGGAACCCTCGCGAAAAGTGTCCGGCACAGCCTTCAGGCTCTCTTCTGTCGTGCGCATAATAAGAGGCAGAATCATTATCGAAACCGTAAACGTGCCCGACACCAGCGACAGCCCCCAGCCAAGGACTCCGCCGAAAAACAGGAAACCGAACAGGCCGTAGACTATGGACGGTATGCCCGCCAGAGTTTCGGTGGTAATGCGGACGATTTTTACAAAGCGGCTGCCGCGCCTTGCATATTCTTGGAGGTATATGGCAGAAAACACGCCGAGCGGCACGGCCAAGGCCAGCGACAGGCCTACAATCATCAGCGTCCCCACCAAGGCGGGGAAGAGCGATTGGTTTTCCATAGTGAACTCAAAGGCAAAGAGAGAAGGGGTGATGTATGGTATGCCGTTGGATAATATGTAAACTAGGATAAACAGCATAACCGCCGCAGTAATCCCTATACAAAGCCATGTAAGCGCAAAGAGCATGAAATCAAGCGGCTTTCTACGCTTAAATTTTAATGATTTAAAGAAATTTGTTTTTTCTCGCATCTCTTCGTCTCCTATATCCCCGGGTCTAGGCTCCATCCTTTTTCTTCAGAAGCGAAAACAGAGCATTTATCAGCATGATGAACACAAAAAGCACAACGCCCGTCGCTATCAGTGCTGCCCTATGCTCGTCTGCGGCATATCCCAGTTCCAGAATTACATTTGCGGTCAAGGTCCTCGTGCCGGACAGAAACTCATAAGGCATCCTCAAAACAGCCTGATTGCCCGCAACCATCCTGACAGCCATTGTCTCCCCGACAGCCCGCCCAATCCCCAAGATTATGGCAGCCATAACTCCGGACTTGGCGGCAGGCAGCACTACCCAAAAGACAGCCCGCTCATGGCTAGCGCCCAATGCGACCGCACCTTCGTACAGCTCGCGCGGGACTGCTCGGAGTGCACTTTCCGATATGGATATTATGGTCGGCAGAATCATGATGCCCAACAAAATCGAGGCAGTGAGTATGCTGGCTCCGCTTCCCCCGAAATTTGTCCTGACGAAAGGCACCAGCACCACCATGCCGAAATAGCCGTAAACCACGGATGGGATTCCCGCAAGCAAGTTGATGGCAGGCTTTAGCACTTTGTAAACCGGCATTGGGCAGACCTCCGCCATAAAGATTGCGGCAAAGATACCGATGGGCACGCCGAACAGTATTGCACCTGCCGTTACATACAGGGAGCCGACAATCATGGGCAGTATGCCGAACCTCGGTGGATTCCAGGTTGGGCGCCAATCCGTGCCGGTCAGGAAATCCAAAATTCCTATATCCCACATGGCGGGCAGTCCCTGCATGAACAAAAATACGCAAATCAACCCCACCGCTAAAATAGCGGCGGAGGCTGATACTGCAAACAGAATCTTTGCGAACAGTTCTTTATAGGCGCTTATTCTTACTGAGTGTTTTCCCATCTTTCAACCTCTCCGAGGAAAATATCTCTGACCTGGTCTAATGACAGATTGTCAGTGCTGTTGCTGGGGTGTACGATTATGGCGATGCCGTCAATTGCGATGTCCAGAGGAGTCAAGAACTCAAGTTCGCTCTCCCTGAGGTCGCGGCTCGACATGGCTATGTCTGCAAGCCCTTCCCTGACTGCGGTGATGCCGTGACCCGTGCCGGCGCCGTGGATGTCGATTCTGACTCCCGGGTTGATTTCGCGGTATGCCTCGCTCAAGCGCTGCATCAGCGAATAAAGGGAGGATGAACCGTTGATTACTATCTGGCCTGTCAGTCCGCTGCCTGTATATTCAGGCGCACCTGTTGGGATAACCGGAACATAGCCCCTGTCGGATACAACAGTTTGGCCTTGAGTGGACAGGATGAAGTCAACAAAGTCCTGTGCGAGTTCGCTCAGACCATCCTCAGTATTATAGCCGATGAGGAATGGCCTTTGGATGGCGTATGCGCCGCTCAGCATGTTCTCAACTGTGGGAGCGATGCCGTTGATGCTGAGCACCTTAACCCTGTCGTCAGCCAAGGATACGCCAGTCGATGCGTAGCCGATGGCCATGGGGTTCTCAGCAACGCTTGTGAGCATGACGCTCGTACCCGGCGCAACTTCAGCTTCTACTGTTATATTATCGTTGCCGTCCACTGTAATGTCAACTATTTCTACGAGGGCACCGCGCGTTCCGCTGCCATCTTCGCGTGTGACGACGCTTATCGGGCCTGTAGTTGCAGGGACTTCGGGCTCATCTTCTTCGGGTTCATCTTCTTCAGGTTCGCTTGTGGCGGGTTCAGTCGTTGCAGGGGCGGTTGGCGCAGGTTCGTTCGTCGCAGGGGCATCTGCTGAGGGGTTGCCCGAAGTGTCGCCTCCGCCGCAGGCTGCGAGCATACCCGCTGCGAGAAGGCAAACCAGGATAATTGTAATCATTTTTTTCATTTTGCTGTAGTTCCTCCAAATATATTTTTTCTTTAAACATCTCAGATTTCGCCCACATCATAGCAGAGAATGCATATGCCAAATAGCTGGAAAGGGTAAGGGGGATGTAAAATCTTTGTAAAGTGACGCTGTGGTTTGGCAAGATGGTAGAGCCGAAATTTTGAAGTTCCAACTATGAATCTGGGTGAATTTGTGGTAGGATGTGTGTTGTTGTGAGGATTGTGTTTTTTGTGGAGTGCTGCATGGAATGGCGGTTATGAGAAGCAAGGAGCTTGCATTATGTTAAAACAAGCCCGGCGGAGCGTCGCCGTGATGCTTAAATACGCAAAAGTTCCGACACTGTTGTCGCTCCTTGCACAGCTTGTACAGTCAGTGCAACTCCCGCTCGGCGTGTATTTTACCGGGCGGCTCGTGAACGAAATCGGCGCATACATAGATGCCTCCTCCGAGCTTGCAAACGTTGCGCTGTGGGCCATCCTGCTTATTGCCATGCTGCTGCTTGGCGAGAGTTCTTCTCTTATCTCCCAGTTGTGCGACATAAGTGCACAAAAGGCGCTCCAGCGGGGGTTTACCGATGTCGTGCTGGGCAAATTCAAGCGACTGCAATACTGGTGCTTCGAGGACAAGGACACGCTGGACTCACTGGAACGCATGGGCGCACAGCCGCAAGAGCGCATTTATGCGCTGTTTCGCAATACTATAATGGCTGTCCGCTGCCTTGTGTCGCTCATAGGCACTGCCATTGTTTTCACGCAAGTCGCCGTGTGGTTTGCCGCCGTATACTTCATCTTGCTTAGCCCGATGCTATGGTTAGATTACAAGTTTACAGAGGCTGTGCAGCGGATTTGGAATACCGAGATGCCGAATTGGCGGCGCAGGACTTACCTATCTGCGCTGATGGCGGACAAGCACGCCGTATTTGAGCTGAAAATTTTCGGTGCAGTAGATTTTATTCTTAGAAAGTGGAAGAAAACAGCCGACGATTTTCGTCGGGAATATGTCTCGATCAAGCTTAAATCGTGCAAATTCGGCGTGCTGCGGGACCTGACGCTTGCTGCGTGGGCGGCGTTTGTTATAGTGACATTGCTTGTAATGCTCTCAGACGGTGCCGTGACGCTCGGCGCCCTCATAGCCTGCATTACGTCGGTAGGGGCGATTTTGTCGTTGTCGAGCACGATGAGCTGGCAGTTTTCGCAGGTTTCTGTCGACTGCATAGAAATGCGGCACTTCGATATTTTCATGAATCTGCCAGAAGCGCCCACCGGTGCCGTGGATGCGCAGGCAGTATCAAAAGCATTGCACATACGGTTTGACAATGTGAGCTTTGCGTACCCGAAAACCGAAGTTTCGGTACTGAGCGGCGTGAGCTTCGATATCCTGCCAGGCGAGAGGGTGGCACTTGTGGGCGAAAACGGGGCGGGCAAATCTACAATCGTAAAGCTCCTATGCGGACTGTATGCGCCCACAGGCGGTGAGATTTACATCGGGTGTACTCCGATAGAGGATTTATCTGCGCCTCAATTGCGAAAAGCATTCAGCGTGGTATTTCAAGATTTTGCCGGTTATGAATTGACGCTCCGCGAGAACGTGGCGTTCGGCGATATCCGCAAGCTCCATGACGATGATGCGCTTTCTGATGCGCTCGAGCGGGGGTTGTGGGGCGAGAAAATACGGCTTGACGCTAACCTCGGCAAAATAGAAGACGACGGAGTCGACCTCAGCGGTGGGCAGTGGCAGAGGATTGCCGTGTCGCGTTCACTGCTTAGCGATTCGGCGTTCATTATCCTCGACGAGCCGACCGCCGCATTAGACCCGCAGGCCGAGAGTAGGATGTACGAAACATTCCGGAGTGCGCTCCAACGCGGCGGAGTGGAATCACGGGGCTGCGTGATGATATCGCACCGCCTTGCGAGCGCAAAGCTCGCCGATAAGATAATCGTCATACATGGCGGGGTGGCTGCGCAAATCGGGACACATGATGAGCTGATGGCGCAAAAAGGGCTGTATCGGAAGATGTTTGCAGCGCAATCGGCGTGGTATGCGGAGGGCGGCGCAAAATGAGAAAAAAACTGCGCATTTACTTTCGCATGTTCGGCATCTACTTCAAAGTGATTCCGGCCGCCGGCGCCGTGACGCTTGTTGACTACACGCTGCAAGGCCTAATGCCGGCGTTCACGGCGCTGATACTCGCGCGGCTGTTCGATGCAGCGGGTGGAATAACCCGGGGCGATGCGGGAGCGCCTCAGTTGCTGACGTACGGAGCAATCTATCTTGCGGTATACATCGCCAGCAGTTTCTGGCGGTTCATAGCAAGCCTTGTGATGGAGCTTGGCAGGGATAAGTACCAAGTCAACTACAGGTATGAGATATGCAAAAAATTTGCAAGGCTGCCTCTGATTGACTTTGAAAACGCAGAGCTCAAAAACAAGCACCGAAGGGCGGAGCACGGCCTGTATTCAGGCGCTGTGATTAGTGTAGTGCCAAGCAGCTTTGAAATAATTATCGTGGGGCTTGTAGGCATAATTTCAGTGACGGCAGTGCTTGCGCAATATAGCCTGTGGTTCTTGCCGCTATGCCTTTTGAGCGTCGCCCCATATTGCGTTGCACGGCTCGTTCGTGGCAATGAATTCTACCGGACAGTCACGGCTCAGGCGAAGAAAACACGCAAGATGCAATACCTGTGGGGTCTGTTCACCGACCGGCGCACAAATAAGGAGCTGCGCACGTTCGGTGCTGACGACTACGTGCTTGGCGAGTGGCGCAAAGCCCGAGACGAGACACAGACGGAGATATTCGAGCAGCAACGCAAAGATGCAAAATCGTTTGCCTTGTGCGATGCGTTTAGAATTGCAGGATATGGGGCGTGCATTGCCCTTGCGTTATGGCTGACACTGCGCGGCACTGTGAGCGTCGGTGTGTTCGGGGCATGCATTGCGGCATTCATGTCGCTGCAGACGCAGACGATGAACGTGCTGGTAAACAGCGGAAGCTTGCCGTCGCACCTTGCATTTTCGGAGGACTATTTTGAATTCATCGATTTGCCCGATGTACAGCCCGGCGGGATAGAGTACACAGGGCTCAGCGGAGAAATTGAGCTGCGCAATATCAGCTTCAAGTACCCCAATGCGGAGGAGTGCGCAATTGACGGGATTTCGCTTACAATCAGAAAGGGCGAAAAAATCGCAGTGCTAGGCGAAAACGGTGGCGGAAAAACGACGCTCACGAAGCTTCTGCTAGGCCTGCTCCCGGTCTCGGACGGCGAGGTTCTCTACGATGGACTGGACGTGGACTCGCTTGACAAACCGGCGTTTTACCGCACCGTGTCGGCTGTGTCGCAGGACTTTGTGCGCTACACGCTGCCATTGCGCGAAAATATCGCAATGAGCGACATTGAGCGGCTGCAGGACGATACGGCAATCGAAGCTGCACTACGCGATGCGGGGCTGGCTGATTTGCTTGAAGCAAAAGGCCTTGATGCGGAGTTGGGAAACGCTTATGGCGGGTCTGATTTGTCAGGCGGGCAGTGGCAGAAGATTGCGATAGCCCGCGGATTATTTCGCCCAAGCGAGCTGATTGTGCTCGACGAGCCAACCTCCGCACTAGACCCGCTGATTGAAACGGAGATTTTGAGCAAGTTTGTCGAGCTCGCACAGGACAAGACAGCGGTGATAATATCGCACCGCGTCGGGTTGTGCAGGCTGGTTGACAAGATTGCGGTAATCAGCGGCGGCAAGCTAATGGAGTTCGGCTCGCATGAGGAGCTTATGGCACGAAACGGCAAGTACACAAAACTATATAAGGCACAGCAAGAGTGGTATGAGTAATTAATTTAGAAAATTGGAGGAAACAAAAATGCAACTATGCAAAGCAATTCCAGTAAGCGCAACGCTAGCCGCCGACACGCTTGGCATTTGCCTGCCGCGCCTTAGCATGCTGGACGCGTACTGCCGGCGCATGATTGACGAAGGGAAGCACCCATTCATTCAGTTCCGCATCCTGCGGTGCGGGCAATTGATATTTTCCGGCGAATATGGAACTCAATCGCCCGAGGGGCCGCCGCTGCGGCCGGATGCGGTATATCCGCTTGCATCTATCACAAAGCCGGTAACCGCAACCTGCGCCATGATTTTGCAAGAAGACGGCCTGTTTGACTTCTACGACCAGCTTCAAACACACTATCCGGAGTTCAAGGGTGGGGACAAGGCAGAGGTCATCATGTGGATGCTCATGTGCCATGCGTCCGGAATAGACGACGAAGCACAGGGTAGGTATTGGAAGAAAATCCACGGCGACACATCGTCGCATGAACTCAGCGACGATGTTTACCTTAAGACCATGCTTGAAGCGCCGCTTGCGTCAAAGCCGGGGACAACTCTGTCATATTCGAGCTTTGGGTACGAGCTGATTAAAAACCTGATCGAGAAAATCACAGGAGAAACGCTTGAGCAGTACGCCAAACGTAAAATTTTCGACCCGCTCGGCATGACTGATACGCACTGGGAGCTTCCCGCTGAGAAGCGTGACAGATTTGTCATGCGAGATTCATCGTACAAAGGCGGTGGATGGATGAACAGCGAAGACTATAATGGCTTCTACAAGCGCAAGCGGGGGGCTTAAATCCACGGCGGAAGACATGGCAAAATTCGGGCAGATGTGGCTGCAAATGGGCACGTTGAACGGTCGGCGCATCCTGTCGCCTGCGAGCATACGGACTGCGTTGCGCAACCACAACGAGGGTCATCCGGCAACTGAATGGTTTGGGCGCTGGATTGGTACAGACTGGGGCTTAGGGTGGGACTTAAAAGGCCGCAAGAACAACGACCAAGGATTCCTCCGCAGTCCGTCGAGCTACAGCCACGGCGGGTTCGGCGGAGCACTGATGATAGTGGATCCGGAGTATGACCTTGTTGTATCGGGATACTTTTGCGAGAAGGAAGAAACATCCATGTATGACGATTTCGGCCCCGCATCGAATATTTTGTATTCTGCACTTGATTGAGGAGCCGTCTGAAATTAAAATGGTTTTTAAGACACACATTAGTCCGCTTACACTGCGTTTGACATAAAAAACAAGCTGTTAAGCGGACTAATCACTGCGCTAATGCGTGACAATGGAGGTAATATACAATGCAAGCTGTGAAAATTGCACAGGCTCAGGCGGACACTCTTGGCGTTCGACTTGAGCGCCTTGAACTTCTCGATAAGTTTTTGCTGCGGCTTGTCGATGAAGACAGACATTCGTTTATTGGGCTTCGCGCGCTGTGCCACGGGCAGACGATATTCAGCGGAGACTACGGCGTGCAGAGGCCGGGCGGCGGACCGCTGCTCCCGGATGCGATATACCCGATGCAATCTATAACGAAATCCATAACTGCGACCTGTGCCGGGATTTTGCAGGAAGACGGGCTTCTTGATTTTTATGATTTGGCGGTAAAGCATTTCCCGGAATTTACCGGAGGGGGCAAAGACAGCGTGGAAATTTGGCAGCTCCTATGCCATACGTCAGGTGTTGACGATGATGTGGCGGGAGAATATGCGCATGAGCTTGCCGGAATGGCTAAGGATTATTCCAACTGGATTCCCGCACTCATGTCCGTACGGAAAAAGCTGGGTATGCCTGATGCTGAGCCGGGCGATGAGGCGGCGCAAGAAGCATGGGACTTGCTCAGGCTTCAAGCGCCGCTGGCGGCAAAACCCGGCACGCAGTTTATATACTCCGGATTTAACTATGACCTGCTTGCTAAGCTGATTGAGCGGGCATCCGGGCAAACGCTTGAACAGTTCTCACATGAACGCATTTTTTGCCCTCTGGGCATGATTGACTCGCATTTCGCACTTCCCCCGGAAAAGCGTGCCCGTGTCGTCCTGCGGCGGGATACGGCAAAAGGCGGGGAGTGGATGAACAGTGAAAGCATGATGAACAACATGTCGCCAGGGGGCGGGCTTAAGGCCACTCTCGACGACATAGCAAGGTTCGGGCAAATGTGGCTGCAGATGGGCACGGTAAATGGGGTGAGGGTTCTGTCTCCTGCGAGCGTGCGGACGATGACTCGTGATTACAATGCGCACCTGCCGGATGGCGCATGGAAGGGCAGATATTTAGGCTGCAACTGGGGTTTGGGCTGGGATGTAAAAGGCGACAAAATCGACGACCATGGTTTTGTCCGCTCAGAGCGCAGCTACAACCACAGCGGCTACGGCGGTGCAACGCTGCTAATTGAGCCTGACGACGATCTTGT
>Ga0209755_10003587_pt1 | contig 19266 bp, 17 predicted proteins | sample TergutCo191P1_FD_187301 | JGI IMG/M metagenome (GOLD analysis project Ga0209755, IMG submission 187301) | Cornitermes sp. P1 segment gut microbial communities from Petit-Saut dam, French Guiana - Co191P1 (SPAdes) (version 2) | ecosystem: Host-associated > Arthropoda: Insects > Digestive system...
GGAGTGGGCGATGGCACGCAGTGTACTGTTGCTGGAGAGTCCTGCATTGGTGGCGTTTGCCGAGGGCCCATTGCGTGTGAGCATGACAACGATTGTCCTTCTGGGAGAATCTGCGTGGCTGGCGTCTGCCAAATAGAGACCCCTGGTGGGTGCAACCCTGCCTGCCTGCCTGAAGAGTCCTGTGCCAATGGCAGCTGCCAAATGCCGGGGTATGCCGACTGTGACTTAGCCACCCCCTGCCTCCTCCCTGGAGTCTGTTTGAATGGCATGTGCCGAGTTCCCAACGACGCTGACGACGACAGGGACATGGACTGTGATGGGCTTGAGGATTGGGATGAGATATTGAGAGGGACAGACCCCCTCAACCCCGACACCGACGGTGACGGTATTTGGGACGGAGTTGAAGTTGCATATGGTGGCCGTCCTTTGAGAGACCCGCTCTGCGCAGATATTTATGCCCAATTGCCTCAAAACCCGACAAACAAGACGAACCCCTTGCTCGCGGATACCGACTGCGATGGGCTACTGGATGGTGAAGAAGAGGCAATAGGGACCGACCCCAACAACCCCGACACCGACGATGACGGTATTTTGGACGGAATTGAAATGGGACGTCAGTTCTCGCCAGATCCGTTGTGTGCAAACGCCTTCCCTCAATTGTCTGATCCCCCCAATAACCCGACCGACCCTCTCAACCCCGACTCGGACGGAGATGGTATGCTGGACGGAGTTGAGGACGCGAACCAAAATGGTCGTTTTGAGCTAGGCTTGGGAGAAACCAACCCGAATGTGTTCGACATTGTTGACCCCGTGGTGGCGGCTGCTTGCTCTGAGGCCAACTTGGTTCCGGTTGACATTCGACGGAATTTGGCGGCACAGCTGGCACTGGGTTTGCCCATGGGTTTTGCCAACAACTATATCGACATTCAGCGAGGCAACACCAGTGGCCTCATGGGCGTTGATTTGGCCAGGAATGTTGCCTTTGTAACTTGGCGCCACGTGGGTACCCCTGTGGCCAACATAGGTGCATTGGAAACCCTGGCCCAAAGTCAAGCGGCCAGTCTGGGTGGCTCTGCAACCATAGGCCGTTTCGGCTCTTGGGATGCGCCTTCGGCAGCAATGAATGCCTTGGATGTCATGTTCACGCTTTCGGGCAACATGAGTCCGTCAGCCCGCATCAACGCCATCGCCACCACGCTCCTGGGCGCAGGAACAGGCAGTTTAACACCGGGTGGTGCCAGTGGAACCACGCAGCATGTCCGTGCCCAATATGTGCTTCGTGGCAATGGCGAAGTCATTGTGGTGATGGCGGCTGCGCTTGACAATGACAATGTGAATGGAACTCCTGCTTTCTTCGGTTTGAATGACGTGGTTGGTGGCGCCGCCTTGGCACGTTATTTTGACCGAACTGTTGTGCAGTGCGAGCGCTCTGTGGCCATTCGTCAAGCCGTGGATTTCCTCTTTGTCGTGGATGACTCTAGCTCCATGGCTTCTTCACAAAACCGTCTGGCCGAGGCTGGAACAGCCATGGCCAACGCCTTGAACAACAGCAACTTGGACTGGCGTGTGGCCTTGGTAACGTCCTCCTATCACCTGCCGACTCCTACCCTTCTCAACAACCGACGCGTTATTCGTGGTTTTACGAACGATGTTCACGTCTTCCAATCCTGGTTGACCCGAAATAGCCAGTGTTATGCAAACACAGGCACCCTTGCTCCAGTTTGCACGGCAGCATATGCTGCGTCGGTGGGTTGTGTATGCAGCCCCAGCAACGCAAGAGCTGGCTGGACTGGCGATGAGCCGACCTGTTCCGGCACCGGAGATGGTGTTGGCTCGAACGGTGGTTGCTGGGTGGGTCTTGACGGTTATACCGATGAAGGTGTGTTGGGGGCTGCACGTATGGCGCTTGTTGACATGAGCGACGCCCAGGCGAACGCTCGCATTCGGCTTCGAAATGATTCCGAAGTTGTCTTGGTTATACTCTCCGACGCAGAGGACCAAACGAGCTCGGCGACTTGGTCCGTTTTGGAGCCCTTATATTGGGAGGAAATTGAGCATTTCATCGAATTCTTCCAAGGGCAAAACACGGTGCAGAGGACGGTGAGTGCCGTCTATCCACACCTGAGCAACCCTCAACCTGTGCCCGCCATTCGCCCCGTCGAGGTAAATGCCATTTATTGTCCGGCAGGGCAAAATTGTGGTGACTCTACTGTCCCCAATGTAGTCCCCACACGTATCCAAAATGTTGTGCAAGCAACAGGTGGCGTTTTGTCGTCCATCGTGGATTTGGCCAATATTCCACGCACCATGGAGATGATTGTGGAAAGAGTCATCGGCAGAGGAGGTTTGCAAACTCAAAAACCGCTCATTGGTGCCTCGTTACGTGTGGCCATTGAGAGGCCGGGAAACCAAAACCCAGCGGCGCCTCAGTGCAACGGAAACCAAGTGCCACGCAGCCGACAACATGGCTTTGACTATAACGGCGTTGCGCAGAGCGTCACATTCTTTGGGAATTGCCGCCCAGAGAACGGAAGCCACGTGGCCATTTCCTATCGCGCATGGGAGGCCACAGAGAGAACCCAGTTGCCATGTCAATATGACGTCCATTTTGACCCCAACGCAGTTGGCTATTGCAGGGACTTGCGCTCGTGCGAGCTTTCAACCGACGCTTGTGTCTGTCCTGCAACCTACGGATGCCCAGCGGGGATGCATTTCGTCTCCAACCTGAGGACGTGCGCGTGCGTTTCCGACTAAGCTAAGGCAAGTTGCTTTGTGCAAAAAAAGCAGGCTCGGTTTTCACCGGGCCTGCTTTTTTTGTTTAAAAATTCACTTGCCTGAGCGTGAGGGAAAACCCGCTGCGCTTTGTCCAAACTTTCGGGCAAAAAAACACCCACAAGGAGGGTGGCCCCCTCTCCTCGGCTTTGGGCGGCGCCTTTGTTTGAATTTTGGGCAGGCGGGTTTTCAGCTTTTGGGCTTGGCCCGGGCGGCGAGGGCGGCCAACAGGGTTTCCAAATTGGCGCCGGCAGCGCGCAAAGCCACCAGGAGGTGGTAGAGGACGTCACCCGCCTCCTCAATAGCGCGGGCTTTGTCTTTTTGTACCAGTGCCATGACAAGCTCCACCGTCTCTTCTCCCAGCTTTTTGAGGCGCAGGTTTTCGTCGGCCAGCAGCTTATGTGTATAGCCCGAAGCCACCCCCTCCGCCATACGCTGGGCCAAAACGTCGTCCAACGCCAGGAGGCTGGGGGCTGAATTCGGAAAACAACTGCGTGTCAGGTTGTGGCAGGCGGGGCCGTGCGGCAATACGCGCACCAACAAAGTGTCGCTGTCACAGTCGGCCTCCATGGAAACCACTTCCTGAAAGTGGCCGGAGCTTTCGCCCTTGTTCCACAGTTGCTTGCGGCTACGGCTGAAAAACCAGGTGCGGCCCGTTTCAACAGTTTTTTGAAGGCTTTGGGCATTCATATAGGCCACCATCAACACCTCCCCTGTGAGGGCGTGCTGAATGACGGCGGGAGCCAAACCATTCTCGTCAAAACGTAGGTTGGGCACTTTCACGGTTTTGGGGTTTTCTGCTGCATGGCAAAACCAGCCTGCTCACAAGCCGCTTTGACGCCCTCAATGCTGAGCGTGCGGAAGTGAAACAGCGAGGCGGCAAGGACACTTTGTGCCCCAGCTTTGAAAGCTTCAACAAAGTGCTCCACTTTCCCGGCGCCGCCGCTGGCAATGACGGGCAAAGAGGTGCTTTTGCAAACACGCTCCAACAACGGAATGTCAAAACCCAACTGCGTGCCGTCCTTGTCAATGCTGGTGAGGAGAATTTCGCCAACACCCAACTTTTCAACCTCCTTGCACCACTCCACCACCTCCAACGGCGTGGCTTTTTTGCCGCCATGCGTATGGACACGTGCAACACCTTCTGCGTCATAGCCGGCATCCACCGCCACCATAATGCACTCGCTGCCGTGCTTTTTGGCCAGGGACTCCAGGAGTTTTGGAGTGTTGACGGCGGAGGAGCCGAGGGAGACTTGGCTGGCGCCAGCGTCAAGCAATGCGCGAACGTCTTCTTCGTTGCGAATGCCGCCACCCACCACAATGGGAATTTGGATGGTTTTGCTGACTTGGGCCACGAGGTGGACGAAGGGGGCTCGGTTTTCAACCGTGGCCGTAATGTCCAACATCGCCAAAGCATCCGCCCCCCACATTTCATAGGTTTGGGCTTGGGCAATGGGGTCTCCCGCATCGCGCAAATCTTCAAAGCGGATGCCTTTGACGACGCGTCCGTTGTTAATGTCGAGGCAGGGAATCACTTGTCTGAGTTTCATAGGAGAACCTTTCTGGCTTGGGCATAGGTGAAGGCCCCCGAATAGAGGGCTTTGCCTACCACGGCGCTTTCAATGCCGTGAATTTGAGACAGTTGCAACAAGTCTTCCAATTTGGAAATGCCACCGGAGGCGATGGTGGGGATGCCGAGGGGGGCAATATCACCTAAAGTAGCCAAATCAGGCCCCTGCAAGGTGCCGTCCCTTTCAACGGTGGTGCAAAGAATGCGTTTGACGCCGAGTGCCAGCAGTTGCTGCACAAAGGGCACAGGCTCCAAAGCCGAAGCTTCTTGCCAGGCTTTTATGGCGACTTTGCCGCCCTTAATGTCCACCGCCACCACCAAGTCCTCCAGCCCTAGGAGCGCCAAGTCCTTCAGGTTGCTGGTGGCAATTGTGCCCACAATCACCCAGCGACAACCGGTGTCGCGAAAGGCCTCAATGTCTTCACGCGTACGGACGCCACCGCCGATTTGTATGGGTAGAATTTTGGCCAGCTGCGCCGCCAGCTTCAGGTGGAAGGGCTTTTCGGCAAAAGCGCCGCTTAAGTCGACGACGTGCAACAAGTCGGCGCCTTCGTCAGCAAAGCGTTTGGCCAAGTCCAAAGGGACGCCGACAACCTCGGCCTTGTCGCGTTTGCCCTGGAAAAGGCGCACAGCCTTGCCCTCAAGCAAGTCAATGGCGGGAATGGCTTTCATGGCTTCCTTTCAGCCCAGCACACCTTTGGTGGAGGGCAGGTTTTGAGTACCGTCGGGTTGGGTGGCCTCTCTCAAGGCACGCCCCAAAGCTTTGAAGACGGCTTCAACCACGTGGTGGTAGTCTTGTCCACGAATAACGTCCACATGAATGTTGGCTTTGGCCGCACCCGCCAGGGCCCACAAAAACCCTTTGAGTACGGACAACTCAATGGTGGGCCTATAGGTGCCCTCCACCTCCCCACTCCATTGGACAAAAGCCCGCCCACCTAAGTCCACACAAACACGCGCGAGGGCCTCGTCCATGGGGGCATAACTGTGGCCCATACGCTCTATGCCGCGACGCTCCCCAAGGGCCTTGTCCAAGGCTTGCCCAAGGACAATGCCGACGTCCTCTATGGTGTGGTGACTGTCAACCTCAATGTCCCCCTTGCCCGAAAGTTGAAGGCCCATGCGGCCATGCTTGGCCATGGCGTGCAGGAGGTGCTCGAAAAAGGGAAGGCCCACTTGGAGGAGAATGTCTCCACCCTCCAACGTCCAACTGGCCTGAAGGGAGGTTTCTTGAGTGGTACGTTGGGCAGTGCCGGTACGTTTCATAGGGGGGCCCCTGGGGGTGGCGAGGTGGAGGGCGTAGAAGAGGCAGAGGGCGTAGAAGAAGAACAAGGTGGATAGAGAAGAAGCGCCCGGAGGAGGGCTCCCACCCCCAGAGTTGCCCCCTGGCCCCCGCGTTGGAGCCTTTGTTGGACAGCCCACTCAACATGGGGTGGTGGGGTATCCGCACAGGGGTGGGGTGTATTGCAGGCATGGGGTGGGGTGGGGTGGGGTGGCGCAAGTGGTGGCAGGCACCAAAAAAAGGAGAGTTGGGCAGAAGTCAGCGGCTGGGCATTTATGGCCGTAAGGCAGTCGTCCCAAGTATCCCCAACGAAGAGGGGGTGGCGGCTTCCTTCCAGCAGGGGCAGGAGGGCCTGGGGGTTGGGTTTCCTGGCCGTTTCGCAACTGACAAAGGCTTTGGGTGCAACGCCGAAGCTTGCAAAGGCAGCCATGGTTTGCTCCCGCGTACGCCCCGTACAGGCATAGAGGGGCAGGTGGGCGGCCACTTGTTGGAGGAGGGGGGCCTCCAGCAGGGGCAACTCCTCGTGGGCAATTTGGGCATAGAGGCGCTCGCACTCGGCACTCAAGTCCCCCGGGTCATCCCCGCCCACAAGTTGGAGGACGCCGGGCAGGCCCGCGTTTGTGGCCAGCAGCGCACTCAGAGGGCGTTTGTCGCCGCTGCGTTGGCGGTAGCGGTGGAGGCCCAGGGCAGCGCGGGCCAACTCCCAGTCGTCATTAAAGCCCCCGGCCCATTTGAAGGCCGCAATGTCCTCCTCCGGGAGTACTCCCCCCTCCCGTGCCAACAACCGCCGCCCCACCGCATAATAGGAGGAGGAAGGGTCCACGAGGACGCCGTCCACGTCGAGAATGAGGCGGTCCACCTGAGGGGGGAGTTGGCCATAGAGTTGTTGCACTAAAGTTTCCCCGGCAGTTGGGCATAGGCGCGCATGGCCTGCAAGAAGGCCTCGTTGTCGGCCTCATTGCCGATGGAGACGCGCAAGGAGGAGGGCCAGGAAGCGCTCATGTCCCGGAGGAGGACGTTGTGGCGCAGGAAGTGTTGCATGGCGTCCTGGGTATTTCGCACCTGAATAAGGAGGAAGTTGGCCTGAGAGGGCACAAAGCCCACGCCCATTTGAGAGAGGGCGTTGGAGACATAGGCGCGTTGTTGGCGCACGAGGGCAATGCGTTTTTCCATGAGTTGGGGTTGCTCCAGCAAGGCGCTGGCGGCCAGGAGGGTGAGGGAGGAGACATTATAGGGGAGGGCGAGTTTGCCCATTTCGCTGCAGAAGGAGGTGGGGCCGAGGAGGAAGCCGAAGCGCAAGCCGGCGGCGGCCTGGCTTTTGGAGAAGGTGCGCAGCAGCACAAGCGGTATATTTTCTCCGAGGCAGGAGGCGAAGTGTGCGTCAGCGAATTCAGCATAGGCTTCGTCGACGACAATAAGTGCGTCGCTGGCCAGCAGCTGTTGGAGTGCATGTTTGGAAATAACGGCCCCCGTAGGGTTGTTGGGGGAGGAGATGAGCACCATACGTGCGCCCTCGGCAGCTTTCAGCAAAGCCGCCTCGTCAAAGCTTGCGTCGGGCAAGGCCGGCACGCGGCATATGCGAGCGCCTGCGGCCTCCAGGTGTGGGGCATAGAGGGCGAAGCAAGGCACCGGCAGCACCACTTTGTCGCCGGGGCGCACGACGCAGTGCATCAGCAAAGCCAGCAACTCATTGGAGCCGTTGGCTGTGAGGACGCCGTCGGCATGCCAGTTGGAATAGCGTGCGAGGGAGGCGCGCAAGGAGGTAGCCTCATAGGGGGGGTAGCGATTCCACGGCAGTTGTGCGAAGGCTTGGCAGAGGCTGTCCTTGAGGTTTTGGGGCAAGTCGTCCGGGCTTTCGTTTTGGTTCAGCTTAACGGGGGCAGACAAAGCCCCCTGGAGCCGATAGAGGGGGAGTCCCCGCACCTCCTCCCGGACATAATGGCCCACAGGGGTGGCAGAGGCAGAGGGGGAGGGTGGCAGCATTGCCACGCGGGCCTCAACGGCCTGGGCGTGGGCGATGAGGCCCTCGGCGCGGGCGAAGCGTGCGGCCTGTGGGCCCAATGTCCCGAGGGTGGCCTCGTCCCATTGAATGAAGTTAATGCGTTTTTGAAAGTCTTGCACGCCGAGGGCGGACTGGAAGCGTGCGCAGCCCGAGGTAGGCAGCGTATGGTTGGGCCCAGCCATATAGTCCCCGACGGCAGCGGGGGAGAGGTGTCCGACGAGGACGGCGCCTGCCGCGTGTATACGGCCCACATGGTTGGGGGCGTCGTGCAGGGCCAACTCCAGGTGCTCCGCGGCGAAGAGGTTGGCGAACTCAAAGGCTTCGTCGAGGTTTTGCACAATGGCGACGAAGCCGCGTTGTTGGAGGCACTGTTGGGCGGTGGGGTTGGGGGTTTTGGCCAGTTGGGCCTCAATGGCTTTGGGGAGGGTTTCGGCGAGGGCGGCGTGTGGTGTGACGCAGACGGCAATGGACAAAGGGTCATGCTCGGCTTGGGCGAGCATGTCCAAGGCGAGGAGCTCCGGTTTGGCCGAGGCGTCGGCCACAATAAGCACCTCGCTGGGGCCGGCCTCCATGTCCACGCCGACGAAAGGGGAGACGAGGCGTTTGGCAGCGGCCACCCAGGCGTTGCCGGGGCCGGCGATTTTGGCGACTTTGGGGACGGGGCCTGCGCCGAAGGCGAAAGCGGCGATGGCCTGGGCGCCGCCCATGCGAAAAATGTCGGTAACGCCGGCGAGTTGGGCGGCGAGGGCGATATAGGGGGGGATGGAGCCGTCAGGGCGTGGCGGGGTAGCCATGCAGATGCGTTGGACGCCGGCGAGTTGGGCGGGTATAGCGCACATGAGTACCGTAGAAGGATAAGGGAAGCGCCCGCCGGGGACATAAAGGCCCACGCACTCCAGGGGGAGGACACGTTGCTCGCAGTGGCCGACGCGGTAGCTTTGGAGTTTTTGAGGGGCGTGGAAGCGGCGGATGTTGTCCGCGGCTTTGTGGAGGGTGGTGGCCAACTCGGGAGGGGTTTGGGCGGCCAGTTGGCGCCATGCCTCAGGGGAGAGGGGGAGGGTGTCGAGTTTGGCCTTGTCGAATTTTTCTGTCAGTTGCAGCACGGCTTCCTCGCCGCCTTTGCGCACCTCGTCAACAATCATTTTGACGGCGGACTCGGGGGGGAGGGCTGTGGGGAGTGCTTCGCGCAGGGTGAGCAGTTGTTTGCGGTGCTCTGGGTTAGAGAAGTGAAAGACGTGCATAGCCGGCCTCGTTGGCGCGTTGGGAGAGCAGTTGAAGGAAGGCGTCGACTTCCTGGCGATATAGCCAGAAGGAGGCGCGGTTGACAATGACGCGAGCAGAAATGGGGCCCACCTCCTCCAGCACCACCAAGCCGTTTTCCTTGAGGGTGCGGCCTGTTTCCATGAGGTCCACAATAGCGGTGGCCATGCCCGTCAGCAAAGCCACCTCAATGGTGCCGGAGAGGGCGATGACGGAGCCGATGAAGTCCCTCTGTTGGAGTGCACGCAAGGCCGTACGCGGGTATTTGGTAGCCACGCGCAGTTGTCCGCAGGCATGCAGTTGGTGCAAAGAGGTGCCGGGTTTGCCGCAGAACACCATTTTGCAAAGGCCAAAGCCCAAGTCCAAAGGCTCCAAGACGTCGGCTTTGCTTTCGTTGAGCACGTCCGAGCCGACGATGCCGATGTCAGCCCCTCCGCGCTCCACATAGATGGGGATGTCGGCGTCCTTGAGGGGCAAAAACTCAAAGGGCCCATGGGGGAAGAGGAGTTTGCGCGAAGAGAGGGCCTCGGTGGTGGGCCCGTCGGGGCCGAGGAGTTTGAGGGCGGTTTTTTGGAGGCGTCCTTTGGGCAAGGCGATGCGAACCATTAGGAGGGCCCTCCGAGGCTGCAAAGGGCCTCCAAGTCAAAGGTGACGCCCACCGCTGTGCGCTCAGCGCCGAAGCGGCGGGTGAGAGCGTCATAGCGCCCCCCCCCCGCGACGGCTTTGGGGACACCCTCGACGAAGACGTCAAACACCACCCCCCCATAATAGGAAGGGGGGCGGACGAGAGCCAAGTCCACGCCGATGTGTTTTCCGGGCAGTTGGGCCAGCAGTTGTGCGAGGGTATTGAGGGCGTTTTTGCACACGGAGGGGAGTTGGGAGGAGGCGCGTTGGAGGACTTCGGCGCCGCCGGCCAAGGAGAGGAGGGCGGCCAGGGCAGAGGAGGTGGCCTTGGGGATGTCGTCCAGGGCGCATTGCTCCTCCAATTGGGTGAGGCTTTTGCGTGCGAAGGCATGGCGCAAAGCTTCACTGGCATGGGGGAGGAGGGCGTGGAGGATGGCGTTGCTGCCGAGGACGACGAAGGGGCGAAGGCCCAGGGACTCGAGGGTGTGCAGGGCGAGTTGTACAATGGAGAGGGTGGCCTCCTCGGGGGGGGCGTCAAACAACTCCACGCCTGCCTGATAGAATTCTCGAAAGCCGTTGCGGTAGCGGAAGACGGGGCCGACATAGGAGAGTTTGAGAGGGGTTTCTTGTTTTCCATAGCGGGAGGCGGCCATACGGACGATGGGCCCCGTAAAGTCCGCGCGCAGGGCGAGGATTTGACCGTCTGGGCCGATGAGTTTGGGCAACTCCTCTCCGGCGAAGGCGAAGGCGTCGGCCGCGTCCACGAGGGGGGGGTGGACTTCCTCAAAGCCTGCGGCCTCGAAGGAGGCGAGCAAGTGTTTTTCGACGCGGCGGAAGGCGGCGGTAGCAGAAGTTAAGCGATCGCTGCTGCCTGAAGGCGGGAAGGGGAAGTGTTTCATTGTGTTGAAGCCTTTGGCGAAGCGCCCGAGGTGAAAGCCAGCGGGGGGATAGCACATTTATATGTGGCAGAGAAGGGGTATAAGGGGGGTTTTGAGAAAGTGTGTTAGAAAGTAGGGTGCAGGTATGCTAGGGGGCAGGCCATGGTTAAGGTTTTTCTTTTTGTGTTGAGTGCGGTGTTGTTGTCTCAGCCTGCCCCCCGGTCTGCGCCCAAGCCTGCACCCAAACCTGCGGTGAAACCAGCCAAGGCTTCGACGAAGCCTGCCTCGCAACCTACGGAGAAGGCTGTAGAGAAGGCTGCAGAGAAGCCTTTGGCTGAGAAGCTGGTTTTGCTGAAGCTAAACGCCATAGCTTTTAAAGCGCCGGCGGGGTGGGATGCAAAGCTAAGAGAAGGGGTCGTACAAATGAAGGATGGGGAGATACAGGTGATGGAGGCAGCGGCGCAGAGGAAGGCGGGGCAGCTGAAGGGGGCGGAGGCGAGGTTTGACATACGGGGGGGGGATGCATTTATTGAGGTATGGGTAGCGGAACTCAACCCTTTTGAGAGTCCCCGAGACTGCCTGGGGGAGATGATACAGAAGGTGGAACTCAAAGGGTGGAAGCATATTTTGATAGACGGCTACCCTGCGGCGCGGTGGATAGGGACAAGGGCTGGTGGGGAGGAAGGCATTCCGCTGGCCGAAGAAGAGGGCAACAAGGTTTTGGACACCCGGGTGACGGAAATTTTTCTCATGGGGTGCAATGGGGCGCGCAAGTGGGTTTTGAAGATGTCGGCCAAGACGCAGGACGCTGCCAAGCATGGCCCCACATTTAGGAGGGTGAGGGAGTCCATTGAATACTGCGCGCATATGAGCTTGGACTCAAGGACGAGCAAGCCCAAGCCCAACTGCCAATAAGCTACATATTTTGAGGTGCAGCAACCCCCAGCAACCCAAGGCCCGAGCCCAAGGCTGTGCGAGTGGCCTCCACGAGGGCCAGGCGTGCGCTGCGCAGGCGCGGGTTGTCCTCAAGGAGCACCCGTTTGCTCCTGTCCTGGTTTCCAAGCGTATACCAGCGGCTGAAGGCCGCGGCCCCGTCCAGCAGCCAGCGGGCGACAAAGGAAGGCTCATTCTGCTCAACGGCCTCTTGAATGAGCTCCGGCAGTTTGGCAACCCACCGCAGAAGGCTTTGCTCCTCAGGCAGGCCCAACTCTCCGGCGCAAGTGTCCTCAAAGGGGGCGGAGGGGGTGGTGGCGGCTTTTTGGAGGATGGCCGAGGCGCGCGCATAGGCATATTGCACATACACCCCCGTATGTCCCTCAAAGCTGAGCACCTCCTCCCAGTCAAAGACATAGTCCGTGGTGCGGCGGTTTTTCAAGTCCCCGAAGACGATGGCGCCCAGGCCGATTTGCTCCGCGAGGGCTTCGGGCGTGTGGGTGTGAATTTTCCCCTGGGAAATGTTTTCGCGCACTTTTTCCAAGGCACGGGACTGGGCCTCGTCGAGGACTTCCGACAGGAGGTGCAGTTGGCCTTTGCGCGTACTCATGCCGTGCACGCGGCCGAAGGCGACGTGGGAGAGGTGGTGGGCCCAAGGTTTGCCCATTTTTTCGAGTACCGAGAAGACTTGGCGAAAGTGCAGGGACTGGTCCGCAGCCACGACATAGAGGGACTTGTCAAAGCCGAAGCGCTCAAAACGGTCCACGGCCGCAGCCAAGTCCCGCGTTGCATAGAGGGTGGAGCCGTCGTTTTTTTTGAGCAGGACGGGGGGCTCCCCGTCGGCATAGGGGAGGTTGGCGATGAGGGCCCCCTGGGAGACGCGCGTCCCCAGGCTGTTTGAAATATCCTCAATAACCTTGTCCATTTTGCCCTGATAGAAACTTTCCCCCTCATAGGCGTCAAAGTGGATGCCCAAGCGGGCATAGAGGGCTTTGAAGTCCACCAGGGAGGCCTCTCGGAACTCGCGCCAGAGGGCCAAAGCCTCGGCCTCTCCGGCCTCCATACGTGCGAAGAAGGCGCGTGCTTTGTCGTCAAAGGCAGGCTCCTCCTCGGCTTTGGCATTGGCTTTGACATAGACGTCCACGAGGTGGCGCATGTTGTGTTTTTGGGTGTTGTCGCCAAACAGTGCGAAGCCTGCGGCGACGAGGCCGAATTGTTTGCCCCAGTCCCCGAGATAATTGATGCCGACGACTTTCCAGCCTTGGGAGCGGTGGAGGTTGGCGAGGGCGTTGCCGATGACGGTGGAGCGTATATGGTGGAAGGCAATAGGTTTGGCGATGTTGGGGGAGGAAAAGTCAATGACGACGGTTTTGCCCGCGCCGGAGGTGCCGGAGCCATAATGTGCACCCTGTTGGCGTGTAGAGAGGAGGACTTCTGCGCCAAAGGGCATGGGCAGGAGGCGTGCATTGACATAGGGGCCCAGGGCTTTGACTTCCATGCCCTCAACGGCCAGCTGGGGGGCGATTTCGCTGGCCAGTTGGGCGGGGTTTTTTTTGGCTTGTTTGGCCCAGGCGAACATGGGCAAGGTGAAGTCCCCGTGGACTTCTTCAGCGGGTTTGAGGAATTTTTCCACCTCAGCGAGGGGGGAGGGGAGGGCCAAGGAGAGGGCCTTGGCGAATTTTTGCCTATAATTTTGGAGGACGGGGGTAGTCATTTGTCCTCATTTTTTGGAGTGGCCTCTTTTTGGGAGGGCTCTTTTGGAGTGGACTCGTCCAAGCGGCGGAGGACGCCTGCGCGGTTGAGGTACCAGGGGGGAGAGAGGAGGGACTCCACCTTTTCGCGGTAGCCCTGGACGGGCAGGCCGGAGGTGTAGAGGGCTTCGAGCGCGTGTATTTGGACGCGTTTAGCGGTAGAGGGTGCGAGCAGCAACTCGAGGATGGGGATGCGGGCCTCTTCGGTGGGGTGTTTGGCCAGGACGAGCAGGGCATTAATTTTGACGTCGTCGGTCATGTCGTCGAGGAAGGGGAGGGTGGCGGAGGGGATGGTGGGGTGTTGTTTGTCAGCGAGGTATTGGAGGAGGACGAGTTTTTTTTCTGAGGAGCGCGAATAGGTACGCGAGAGTTTTTGAAGGAACTCGCAGACGAAGCCAAGGGTTTGCGCCTCAGGGAGGATGGATTGCAGGGTACGCAGGGCCCAGCTGCTGCCGACCTCATGGTGTTTCAAGAAAGCCTGAATGGCCTCTGCGGCGGTTTCGCCGCGTTGGCCTAGGAGGTGGAAGACGGTTTCTTTTTCTTCGGCGTCGCGGGTTTGCGGCTCCACGGAGAAGGTGAAGCGGGAGAGGAGGGCTTCGGTGGCCTCGGGGACATACAAGGCGCCCAAGGCCTCAATGGCGGCCTGTCGCGTCGAAGGGTCCCCATATTTTTGAGAGAGTTTGGTTTTGAGTTTTTCAGCTTTTTGAGCTGGGGAGCGGCTAAAAATATCGAACAGTCCCAAGGTATTCTCCACAAATGCTAGAGTTTAAGGCGCTCACGTACGGGTGTTTCATAAGCGGTTTCCAAATGTTCCAAGGCATGGATATGGGTAGGGTCCCGCAGAGGGGGCAACTGTATTTGGGCTATAAGGTAGAGGTTGCCGGGGGTCCCCCCTTTGAGGGGGGGCACGCCTTTTTGTCTCAGGCGGAGGCGGGTACCCGAGGGGGTATTGGGAGGGACACTAACGGTGACGGGGCCGGTGAAGGTAGGGACTTGGACTTGGGCGCCGAGGGCGGCCTCCCGGAGGGTGAGGGGAAGCTCCATGTGGAGGTGGTTTCCCTCTCTCCTGACAAGGGGGTGGGGGAGCACGTCCACCTCAATATATAAGTCCCCTGGAGGCCCCCCTCTCTCTCCGGGAGCCCCCTGTTTAGCCAGCCGTACTTGGGAGCCCTGGTCCACGCCGGCCGGTATTTTGACGTCAAAGCTTTGGCCATTCATTTGAATTTTGCGCTCCACTCCCCGTACGGCTTCTGCGAGGCTGAGCGTCATTCTCATGTGAAAGTCCATGCCTTTTTTGGGGGCGCGCCGGCCGAAGGGTTGTTCCTGTGTAGAGGAGGACTCAAAGCCGGGGCCGTTGGCGGAGTGAGGGCGGTGGGGGCGTGTGTTGTGGGCAGAGGCACGCCGGCCCAGCATTTGCTCAAAGAAGGACTCAAAGTCAAAGCTGGGGTTATGGGCCCCATGGGAGCCATAGCCGAAGCCTGCAGCGGCATTTTGTTTATAGGTGCGGTAGGCTTGGGCTTTTTGCTCGTCAAAGCCGAAGTTTTCGGCTTCTGCGCCAAACTCGTCATAGAGGGCGCGTTTGCGTTTGTTGCCCAAGGCCTCAAAGGCTTTATTCAACTCTTTGAATTTTTCTTCGGCGTTTTTGTCATTGGGGTTGACGTCGGGGTGGTATTTCTTGGCAAGGCGCCTATAGGCTTTCTTTATTTCCGCCTCAGAGGCCTGTGGTGGTATGCCGAGAATGTCATAATAGCTGTCCGACATGATGAGAACGCTCTATGCTGCAATTAAAAGCAATGCAACTGGATTGCCGGCCCGGGTGGGGTTGGTTGGCAGGGCTTTTCTTTTTTCTAACCATGGGAAGCTTGCCTGCAAAGGTTTGGGCTGAAGAAAAAGGTGCAAAACTGGAAGATGGGATTGCCGCCGTTGTGAATGGCGAGGTGGTTTTGCTTTCCCAGTTGAAGTTTGAAGCGCAGTTGAATTTGTTGCGTACAGGGGTTTCAGCCCAGCGATTGGAGCAGATTCCCCAGGACAGTTGGCCGGCGCTTTTGGACATGGTGATAGCGCACCGTCTTTGGGCAGCGAGCAGTGAGAGGACCGAGCTCAGCATAGAGCAGCTGAGCTCTGTCACGTGGATGAATGAGAAGTTGAAGAGGGCTTTTGGGCATGAAAGCAACTACCAGCAATTTTTGCAGAAGCACGACATGGACTCTGCGGATGTTTTGGCCATACTTGAGCGTATTGTCCGTGCGGAGAGCAACCTTCAGGCCAAGGTACGCCTGCGTGCGCAACCCAGCGACGCGGAGATAGAGGGTGCACGCAAGGCGATGCCGGAATTGACGGAGGAGCAAGCGAGAAAAAAACTCTATGAAGAGAAGTTTCAGCTTTTGTCCAAGCAGGAGTTGGAGGCGCAGAGGAGGAAGGCGGACGTACGGGTTTTATTGAAGGTTTCCCGTGGTGGGTTATGAAGTTGCGAAGTGTTTACAAAGAAGACTTGTTGCAGTTGGCGCACATAGAGACGTGCTGCTCCAAGAATCCGTGGGGGGTGGGTATGTTAGAGGATGCGATGGAGATGGAGGGGGCGTGGGGGTGGGCCATAGAAGAGGGGGGTATTCTTTGGGGTTTTGGTTTATTTTTGAAGGTATTGGACGAGTTACAAGTATTGACGTTGTGCATATTGCCCGAGCACCGTCGCAAGGGTTATGGGCGCAAGCTGATGCAGGAGGCCGAAAGCGAGGCCAAGAGGTTGGGGATGCGGAGGATGAGCCTGGAGGTGCGAAGGAGCAACCTGCCAGCCCTAACTCTCTATAATCAGATGGGTTTTATTCGAGTAGGCTACCGGAAGGGCTACTATAGGGACGGGGAGGACGCCATATTAATGGACAAGTGTTTCTAATGGGCAAATACCTGTGGGGGGAGGCGGACAAAGGGACTTGACAGGGGGGTGCAAAATGTGTACTTGAGCCCTCCTTTTAGCTGTATTTTTTAACTGTATTCAAGCAACACCCGTCAAAAACGCTATGCCAACCATCAATCAGCTCATTCGCAAAGGGCGTCAGAAACTCGTCATAAAGGGCAAGAGCCCTGCGTTGAAGGAGTGCCCCCAGAAGCGCGGCGTCTGCACACGCGTCTACACAACCACACCGAAGAAGCCCAACTCAGCCATCCGCAAAGTAGCGCGTATTCGCCTGGTGAACGGCATTGAGGTGACTTCCTATATTCCCGGCGTAGGCCACAACCTCCAGGAGCACTCGGTGGTGATGATAAGGGGGGGGCGTGTGAAGGACTTGCCGGGTGTCCGCTACCACATTGTCCGAGGCCGTTTGGACTCTGTGGGCGTGCAAAACCGCAAGCAGTCCCGCTCCAAATATGGAGCGAAGAAGCCCAGCTAAGTGTCCCTGAAACCGTTTGGGTTTCCAGCCCATGTCGACTTTGAAACAGCAGAGGAAATGAGAAATGCCGCGTCGTCGCGTCCCGAATAAGAGAAGAATTCTGCCAGACCCCAAATACCAAGACAGACTCATTACGAAGTTTGTGAATGACCTCATGACGGGTGGGCGCAAGTCCATTGCAGAGCGCCTTTGCTATGACGCTTTTGAGTTGGTTGAGGAGCGCTCCAAGGAAGAGCCGTTGAAGACTTTCAAAAAGGCCCTTGAGAATGTGAAGCCAGTGCTTGAGGTGAAGAGTCGTCGCGTAGGTGGCGCCAACTACCAAGTCCCCGTTGAGGTGAGGCAAGACAGGCGGGTGGCATTGGGGATGAGGTGGATAATTCAATACGCCAAGGCGCGTGGCGAGAAGACGATGATTGAGCGTTTGGCCGCAGAAATTATGGATGCGGCGAACAACCGTGGCGCCTCTGTGAAGAAGCGTGAAGACACGCACAAAATGGCGGAAGCCAACAAAGCTTTTGCGCACTACCGTTGGTAGTGTGGGCGGAGCAGGTTTTTCCTCGAGCACTTTTGGAGAATGCGCATGGCGCGCGAATACCCCATCGAGCGCTATAGAAACATTGGCGTTATGGCCCATATTGATGCGGGCAAGACGACGACGACGGAGCGCATTCTCTACTATACTGGCGCCATCCACAAAATGGGGGATGTGGACGCCGGCAACACGACAACGGACTTTATGGAGCAGGAGCGCAAGCGGGGCATAACCATTACCTCCGCTGCCATAAGTGCTTTTTGGGAGCGCAAAGAGAAGAAATACCGCATTAACATTATAGACACGCCGGGGCATGTGGACTTCACCATTGAGGTGGAGCGTTGTTTGCGTGTGTTGGATGGGGCAGTGGCGGTTTTTGATGCGGTGAGTGGGGTGGAGCCCCAGTCCGAAACTGTTTGGCGCCAAGCCGACAAATACCACGTCCCCCGCATTTGCTTCATTAACAAAATGGACAGAATAGGTGCAGACTTTGAAGCCTCCGTCCACTCCATACGCGAGCGCCTGGGCGGCAATGCTTGCCCCATACAGCTGCCGATGGGCAGCGAAGACAAATACACAGGTGCCATTGACTTGTTGCGCATGAAGGCACTCTATTTTGAAGAAAACGAAGAGACTTCCAACGAGAAGGTGTTGGAAATACCCGAGGAATACGCGCAAGCGGCTTTGGCGGCGCGGTTGAAGTTGTTGGAGCAGGTGGCCGAGGTGGACGATGGGTTGATGTTGAAGTTTTTGGAGGGGGACGGCAGCGACATAAGCGAGGAGGAGATATGTGCGGCCTTGCGCAAGGGCTGCATAGAGTTGAAGTTGTTTCCGGTGTTGTGTGGCTCCTCTCTGAAGCACCGCGGAGTCCAACCTCTCATTGACGCCATTGTTGACTATTTGCCCTCGCCCGCGGACATTCCCCCGGTGAAGGGGAAAGTCCCCAAAACCCAGGCGGAGGTGGAGCGCGAGACGTGTGACGATGCGCCGTTTTCAGCCTTGGTTTTCAAAATTATGTCCGACAGTTTTGGGCCTTTGGCTTTTGTGCGCGTATACTCCGGCACGTTGAAGGCAGGCTCCATCGCCTATAACGCCTCCAAGGGCAAGCGTGAGAGGGCGGGGCGCCTGGCACAAATGCGTGCGGACAAGCGTGAGGAATTGGAAATGTGTTTGGCCGGGGACATTTGCGCCATTGTGGGGTTGAAGAATGTGACGACGGGGGACACGCTTTGTGTGGAAGGCCAGCCCATATTGCTTGAGAAGATAGACTTTCCTGAGCCTGTTATAGACTTGGCATTGGAGCCCAAAAGCCAGGAGGACCAGGAGAAGTTGGGTGTGGCATTGCAGAAGCTTTCTTTGGAGGACCCTTCTTTTCGCGTACGTACCGACGAGGAGACGGGGCAAACCATTGTTGCGGGGATGGGGGAGTTGCACCTGGAGATAGTGGTGGACCGCCTGCTTCGCGAATACAAAGTGCAGGCCAACGTAGGCGAGCCTCAAGTAGCCTATAGGGAGACGGTGACGCAGCCTGCCGAGGGTGAAGGCAAATATATACGCCAGTCCGGCAACAAAGGACTCTATGGCCATGTGTTGTTGCGCATAGAGCCGGGGGCGACGGGAGAGGGGTTGAAGTTTGAGAGTAGGCTGGAGGGGGAGGAGATTCCTCTGGAGTTTATTCCGGCCATAGAGCGCGGGGTGGTGGAGGCGACAAGCTCCGGGGTATTGGCGGGCTACCCACTGGTGGATGTGAGGGTGGCATTGGTAGGGGGCAGTTTTGACGAGAAGGACTCGGAGGAGATTGCTTTCAAAATTGCGGCTTCCATGGCTTTTCGCGAGGCATGCAACAAGGCGATGCCGGTGTTGCTGGAGCCTGTCATGAAGTGTGAAGTCCTCACGCCCGAAGCCTTCATGGGAGAAGTTATAGGCGACTTGAGTGCCCGTCGCGGAAAAATTTTGGCGATGAGCCCTCGGCACGGGGTGCAGGCCATTGACGCCATAGTGCCCCTGGCCCAGCTGTTTGGCTACACAACGGACTTGCGCTCGAAGACGCAAGGAAGGGCCTCTTTCTCCATGCGGTTTGACCATTATGCCGCCCTACCAGAGAATGTAGCCAATACCCTCATTGTACGCCTGCGAGGTTATTGAGGCGGGTTTTTCGCCCTCCGGGCGTTGTTCTCTTCTGGGCCTGCGGCCCGGGCCCTCTTAACTGAGAAATGTCTTTATGGGCCATGCGGCCCGGCATGTTTTTGCCCTCCGGGCGTTGTTCTCTCTGG
>Ga0209755_10003589_pt1 | contig 19260 bp, 23 predicted proteins | sample TergutCo191P1_FD_187301 | JGI IMG/M metagenome (GOLD analysis project Ga0209755, IMG submission 187301) | Cornitermes sp. P1 segment gut microbial communities from Petit-Saut dam, French Guiana - Co191P1 (SPAdes) (version 2) | ecosystem: Host-associated > Arthropoda: Insects > Digestive system...
AAACGCTACAACCGTGAAACTTTGGAGGTGAAGTACAAGGGCAAGTCCATATCCGACGTGCTGGACATGACTATCGAAACTGCGCTGGAGTTTTTCGGCAACCTGCCCCGCTTGCGGGACAAGCTGCAAACCCTGTACGATGTAGGACTCACGTACATCAAGCTGGGGCAAGCGTCCACCACCCTTTCCGGCGGCGAAGCACAGCGGGTTAAGCTGGCAACAGAGCTTTCACGGCGGCAAACGGGAAAAACCATGTATGTACTGGACGAGCCAACAACCGGTTTGCACGCCGCCGATGTTCATAAGCTAATCGGCATTTTGCAGCAGTTGGCGGATTGGGGCAACACCGTGGTTGTGATAGAGCATAACCTGGACGTAATAAAAACCGCCGACCATATCATAGACCTGGGTCCTGAAGGCGGCGGAGCAGGCGGGGAAATAGTAGTATCCGGCACGCCGGAAAAAGTAGCAGCCTGCGAAGCATCATACACCGGAGCGTTTCTAAAGAAAATTTTGTAGACCTAGTGTCCCATCCTGTGAAAAGTGTAGTGGCTTGCGGTCTTTTTGTCGCAATACTGCGTCAGTGTCTCCTTGCGTGCCGCTGGCACGCTGCGTCAACTCTTCCTTGTCTTGCGACAAAAATCTTCGCAATCCACTACACTTTTTCACGGGATGGGACACTAGACAGGTCTATTCATGTTCTTGTAGCTTTTTTGCATAGTCGGCTAAACAGCGACACATAACTTTTTCCGGTTCTTCTCCGTTTTGCGCTGCTATATCTGCAAAAATTTTGTACACGTCTTTCCGAACCGGGACTACTGCTTCCGTGACTAGCTTGTCGTAAAAGGGGTTCTTCATAACGCCCTTAAAATCCTTTAAGCTATACTCTGCTTTCATTCTTCTAAACCTCCCGTAATATATATTCTTGTTTCCTTTTTGGTTGCCTTTCTTGCGGATATAATTCGTATTATTTCGTCGTTCGAACCTCTGTAGCAGTGGCATACAGATAAACGGCATCTTTATCCAAGAAAACAGATTCGGCCGTTTCAAAAGATATGCTGTGCTTGGCTTTGTTTAGTTCATTTTTATTTTTGTCCCATTCAAATTTCATCGTATATACTCCTGTATAGCAGTTTCACCAAACATTGTTTTGTGAACCCGCCATAACTATCTTTTGAGAACCACTCTCCATACAAACCGTGGGATATCCATCATTCGCCAAAATCTTTGGGGCTGGCGGATTAGCCGCCACAGCCATTCCAGACCGATTTTTCGCAGGAAAGCGGGTGCAAGGGTTACATTGCCCGCCATCAAATCCAGTGTGCCGCCAAGGCACATGGTGAGATGTGCGTTTACATTGCGGTTTGTTGTAGCCCAAATTTCTGCCCGGGGCATCCCGGTACATACGAGCAAAATATCCGGGCGGGCGGCGTTTATTTCCGCCAGGATTTCATCGTCCGCCGAAAAAAAGCCGTGATGAAAACCTACAACCGTAAGGCGTGGGTATTTTTCCTCCATGCAGGCTTTGGCATTTTCGGCGGTGCCCGGCGTGCCGCCCAAAAAATATGCGGTAAAATCTCGCTTGCTGTTCAAACGCTTTAGGAGGGCGAAAATCGTATCTACCCCTCGAACCCGCTGGGGTAGCCCCAGATTGCGAAACTTTGACGCAAGCAAAATGCCCGTGCCATCTGCGAGGGAAAGGTCGGCGGTAGTTAGCGCATCAAAAAACGCCGGATTTCTCTGCGCTTGCATCACACCCTCGGGGTTTGGCGTTACGATAACGTGATTTTTTTCCCGTAGTAGAAAAATTTCCAGCGTGTTAAGGGCTTCTTCCTGTGTGATTTTCGCAAAGGGAATGCCCAAAATTTCAACTGTGTCCATGGCTATGCGGGAGGAAATTCGAAAAGGCGGTCAAACTTTGTAAGCAAAACAAAATCGCCACGCACTTTTATTCCGCCCGTCATAAACGCCTTTTGTGCCGTGTTTTTGTTTGCCAAAACATCTGCCCAAATATCTGCGTCTGCAATAATTGTGATGTCGGGTCCGGGTGCTTCGCCCTCGGTGTAATCGCACTCGGTGCTGTGGAGGTTAATGTATCCGTCAAATTTTTCGTTTCCGGTAATATTAAACTGGATGATTGCCTGTAGCCCCGCAGAAAGTTCCGGCTTGTAAAACTCCGGCAAGCGGCGAGTCAAATTTTCCACCGGACCCAGGTTTGCATCCATAATTGGCGGCTTAGGCGGCGGTGGAATCTCCGGCGCAGGGGGGGCTTCCGGCGGCTTCAAAGAATCCAGCACGCCCTCTGGCTCAAATATTGGTTCCGGCGCAAATATCGGCTCCGGCACAAAGACCGGCTCGGGTTCGCTTTTTTGAAATTTACTAAGCACCAGGCTGGAAAGTTCGTCAATTTCCTGCTCCTGGGTATCGGTGAAGCTGGCTGTTTTCGGCGGGTCTTGCCGGCGTGGATGCTCTCGTGTTTCCGATGCGTAGCCCCTTTCGATATCGTCCGACGGGATTACATATTTGCGGCGTTGATGCACCGCACGGTAAAAATCTTCCGTGGTTTTGTCTATGAAATCACCGGCGATACCGGTTGCCTGTTCCAGATGCGACTGTTGCAAGCCAATACGTGCCACCGCAAAGCCGCCGTAAGAATGCACCAGTCGCACAAGATAATCCCCGGCAGAAAGCTCGCCGCCGCTAATCGACAGCGTTACCAGCATAAAATGCTTATCCAAAAACGCACCGGGATATGACGGCAAGTACTCAAAAAAACTTTGCATTAGCGCAGTTGGGACAAAATTTTGCGCCGTACAGGCAAGCACAACGCCGTCTGCCGCCGCAATTTTTTCCATAACGCCGTCTATGCCCGTTGTCGTATCGCCATCATAGTACGGCGGATGCAACACGCCCAAATCCACCGTTTCCGTTTGCGCATCCAACTCCGAAAAAACGCCCTTTGTCCGTTTCAATAACCCATTCAAGCCGTAATCAAAACTGCTCGCATTCCCATAGATGTAAAGAATTTTCATTCACGAACCTCCAAAATTTGGTGACGACAAATTCGAACCGGTTAGTGACACCAACCATTTCAAGTTGAAAAAAAAGTTTCCCACCGGAAGTCATTCCCAATATAATAGGATTATATCAGCAGAAACTGCGGAATTCCACAGTTCTACGAAACGGGTGAAAATATGAAAAAAATTATTCTAACCGGGGGAGGCACGGCAGGTCATGTTATTCCAAACCTTGCGCTTTTGCCGGCACTTCGCAAGGGCGGTTTCGAAATTAGCTATGTAGGCGGCGTGGATGGGATTGAGGGCGGATTGGCGCACTCTGCGGGGATTCCGTACTATGGCATATCGGCGGGGAAGTTGCGGCGATATTTTTCGGTGAAGAATTTCACGGATGTTTTTCGTGTGGCAAAAGGACTGACGGATGCGATGCGCATTATCCGAAAAATTCGCCCGGATGTTGTGTTTTCAAAAGGCGGTTTCGTGGTTGTACCGGTGCTGGCGGCGGCACGAATGTGCGGCGTGCGCACGGTAATTCACGAGTCGGATATCACGCCGGGGCTGGCTAACAGGCTTGTGATGCCCTTTGCATCCAAGATTTGCGTCTCTTTCCCGGAAACACTGGGCTTTTTGTCCCCTGCGCAACAAAAAAAAGCCGTACTAACCGGCACGCCCATCCGTGAAGCGATAACCCGTGGCAACCCGTCTAACGGTCTAAAAACTGCGGGGTTTTCGCCCGGCGGCAAGCCCGTTTTGCTTGTAACTGGCGGCAGTCTGGGTGCGGCGGCAATAAACGCCTGTGTGCGAGAAGCTCTGCCCAAGCTGCTTGAAGATTTTAGGGTAATCCACCTGTGCGGCAAGGGGCATCTTAGCGGGATAAAAACAGCGGGCTACGCAGAATTTGAGTACATCTCGGACACCATGCCCGATGTGCTTGCGGCGGCAGATATTGTGGTTTCCCGTGCGGGTGCAAACACGATTTTCGAGTTGCTGGCACTAAAGAAGCCAAACTTGCTGGTACCCCTTTCGAAAAAACAGAGCCGAGGCGACCAAATTCTAAATGCGGCATCATTTGAAGCGCAAGGATTTTCCCAAGTTTTGCAAGAGGAGCAACTAAACTGCGAAACCCTGCGGGCAGAGATAAGAAAGCTATACAACCTGCGCAAAAAATTCACAGCAACCATGTCCACACACACCCTAGCCGACGGCATATCCGGGGTAATGGCGGCGATAAACACGCCCTAAACCCGCCACGGCACAGGCGCACATCAATTCGCAATTGAACACAGGTTGACATCCATGCTTTTCCATCCTATAATTGAAGTTGCGGGGCACCCCCCTGTCCCGTAAAGGGGTATAGTTCAGATGGTAGAACGTCGGTCTCCAAAACCGGATGTCGTGGGTTCAAGTCCTACTGCCCCTGTACTGTGTAAGCCGCTTAGAATCTAGGTTCTAAGCGGTTTTTGTTTTCCATCTGTTTTGCGAAATTCCGTTACATCCAACACAGCATCCCACACTTTTCCGCTTTACGTTTTTGAGTCCAACGCGCTAGCAAGCCCTTTAGCCATGCTTTTTTTGTTGCGCGGATCAACGTGACTGTAAAAAATTTGCTGTGGTTAAGAAGTCGGAATGTCCGAGCCATTCTTGGACTTCCTTCGTAAGCGTCAAATAAACTAGCGTCTGTACAGACGCTGGTTTATTTGACGCTTACGAAACACTACAAATGTTTTATGGATGCAAAATGATGTGGTGCTTTCGTAAATTGGCAAGGGAAGCGATGGAGATATAATGAACCCAAACAAAAAACAGTGCGAAATGTTTGAACGCTCTGTTTTTTTCTTTCGCACTCATTCAGCCGGGCATTGCTTGAACGAAAATTATGCGGTAAAATACATTTGCAAATGGGAAGAAGGATAAACAGAAATGACACCCAAAGAGACTGCTCCCCTCGGTTACGTCGAGTTAGCCAACGGTTCAAAAGCAATTTACCCCATGAACGACATTTTTTTGAACTTCACGTTTGAGGACGCGGAGCATTGGGAATCATTGCGTTTGGCTATCAATCTTCTAATCGTAGCGTTCAAACAGAAAAAACCGGATGCAAAAATAAAGATAATTGAAGGCACTATAAAGGTAAGAACTCAGTTTCGGCATCTTTTGGACACGCAAAATACGACAAGGGACCAAGACATAAAGCTGACGGAAGATGAAACCGAATCCACATATATCGAATTCCAAAACAGGGCACGGGCAGATATACCCATAGAAATCCGTTCGGTGGTATATTTTGGCTTAGGGATAGGTCACAGCAAGGGCAATCTCGCCAACCAAATATGGTTGTTGGCGGAAGATGTAGATTCCGTTCTTCACGGAAAGACGTTTACCCGTTACATTCTGAAAGACGAAATCACAGGGAATGAACATCCAGCGGCTTCGGGCATAATGTATGTAAGCCTAACGAATCTCTCGCAAGAAGAAAGTCCGGCGGGAGAGTTAGCCGGGTTTCTTTTGGGGAAAGTATCAAACCCAAAGGACGAGGTTGTTACTAGAATTTCAAAGACATTTAATTCCAGTTTTGATGCGTTCAAGTCAGACAAGGAGGCGGTCAATGTGTTATCACTTGCAGAAAGGTATCGAAGTCAAGCCGAATACGACAAAGCAATTGAAATTGCAAAAAAAATGCTAATGCGAAATACGCCTGTTGAAATTGTTGTAGAGGATACTGCCCTTGATGGTGCTACAGTAAATCAGTTGAGGGAGGAAATAAGTTCTTTGTGTCCTCAAGTTTAGGATGCGTTTGAGCAGGTGGAGCTGTAGCAACAAGGAACCACCGAAAAATTTTATTGCATCCAACAAGCATCCAACACTTTGGCTGGATAATTGAAAGTTAGGCATATCAAACGTTGACGGGAATAGACAGTTGAAAATGCTTGAAAGCCTTGGAATTATAAGGGTTCACGGAATATCCCCCAGCATTTAAAAACCCCATAAAACACAGTGAAGTTCGGTCTCCAAAACCGGATGTCGTGGGTTCAAGTCCTACTGCCCCTGTAGTGTAAAAGAGGTTGATTTTCCTAGGTTTTCAAGGGAAACTCAACCTTTTTTGATGGTCGGATTTCTGGTAAATTTAGTAAGAAAATCGCATGTATTCGCAAGTGTTTTCATTTGATTTCATCTGTTATGCCGCTGGCTTGCCGCTGAAAAAAACTACCGCCACGCCTTGAATTGCAAGGCGAGCGACGAAACAGCGACGACAGCGACGGCGTTACATGGGGTTAGTCAAAAACTTGTGCGTGATTACGCTTTGCTCTGTATGTGACGGGGTTATCCCGCCACTGTATGCCTGTCAATAAATAAATTTTCATGCTGTACATGGGTTTACGAAAAATAACAGCGGTGGTATTTTTTCAATGGTTGCCTGTTTTGGCGAGGTGACGAGCCAAAATAGGCTAGTAGTGGCTTTGCCACGGAAGAATGCAACCGTATCTATATGAATTTCAAGCAAATATTATAATTTTGTACTTATTGTACACAAGCCTAACGGGTTTTCCTGTTTGGCTATTTTTTATGCAGAGAGGGTGAGCAAATGAACACGAAAGGGCTTTGCGTTAAAGGCTTGGACGCTACGGAGATTAGCCGAGAGTTTTGCGTTTTTATTTCGCAAGATGTTTTTCTTGCGTCACTCCCAGTTTTTTGTTGCGTTGCCGTTTTCGTGCTTGCCGTGGTATGATTATTTCCAACCTGCAAACCACTGAAAGGAAGTTGCTTATGTTTATTACTTGGGAAGAAGCAAAACAAAAATATCCTAACAAGTGGGTTGTTTTCAAAGACCCGCAGTACAGGGACAAGTTTCATATGGAATTTGTTGGTGGGGAGTTTGTGCTAACTGCAAACAATCAAAAGGAACTTTTCAGCTCCATACCCGAGGGCATAGGTGAGTTTACATCACGGCACACGAGGGAGGATGAAGCTGTTGGATTACTTAAATCTGGTTTCTAGTTTTAGCGGAAAGACAATTCGGCTACCGATTGCGGTTGCACCCTCAAGTGTAGATGTGCGAGATATACCCAAAGACCATCAACTAATCCTTGATACTGGTGCGGACACCTCCGCACTAACAGAGGAATTTTTAATTAAGAACGGCTATGACAAATTTCAAAAAACAGGCGCAAAGAAACGCATTGCAACAGGCGAAGTAGAATTGCGTACCTGTGAAATTAACGGAATTATCATAGCCAACCAATTCAAAATTGGTAAGATGAATGTTGATGTATTAAGCGGATGGGATGAACACGCAGTAGTCGGCGTTATCGGCATGGATATTTTATCAAGGCTAACATTTGTCCTGTCTCACGAACACAAGAAATTTTTATTGTCGGCTCAACCGCTTCCAGAACTTGCAAGATTTTTTGCTTGAGGGTGATTACCTTGCGTCTTTTTGGGGTCATGTGCCTGTTGCGGTTTGGCAAACTTTTTGTTTTGCGTGTTCGTTTGCTCGTTTCAGTTTAGCACGACCCCACTGTTTTCGTTTCTATCGGCTTTTTCTCGCAGGATGGTTACTGAACACCACAACTTTACATAAATATTTCGCAAACTTTCCACTCACTTGCTTTCATATTTACCCAGGCTTAGTATCCTCCTTTCAAAAAGATTTGGGAGGGGAATTTGTATGGAGGAAAAACTTACCCGCACTTTGGCAGTGGTGATTGCCTTAATAATGACAGCGGGGCTTGCAACACCGCTATTTGAAAATACGAACGCAGGGGCGGCTTACAGCCCTGTGCGCAATTCGCCGTTTAGGCCACAATGTGCAAGGGCAGTTCCGCAACGGCAACGGACGCTAAAACACCCACCTTTCCCCAAATCAAAAAGAGGCTGTTGCAAAATATGCAACAGCCTCTTTTAATAGGGTCAAGGGTACAGCATTCCGCAAAATTCACCCCAAAATATTTTCGTTGAGTGTAAGCCTGCGAATAAGATTATTGCCGGTGTCTGCAATGTAGAGATTGTTGCCACGGACGAAAACGCCACGTGGCAGATGAAATTCTGCGCTTGCAACCGAGCCGTCTTCGTGGCCTGCGTATCCTGCGCCGGCTATGGTCATGGTGTAGCCGTCCGGCGTTATCATGCGTATCATATTGTTGCCACTGTCTGCGACTATTACATTGTCTCGCCACAGGGCGATGCCAACGGGCAAGCTAAACATGGCGACAGCTCCGTTTGCGAAACCGCCTATCGGCTCGTTGTCAAACTCGGCGGATAGGGTGCGCACACCGGCCAAAGTACGTACATATCCGTCCTCAATTACACGAACTACGTGGTTGCCTGCGTCCGCCACAAAAATTGTGCCGTCTTCATCCACGGCAATTCCCATGGGCGTGTCAAATAATGCGTCAGTGCCATTGGCATAGCCGCTTTCGCCCAAAACGCCCGCAATTTCCGAAACTTCGCCAGTGGGCGAAACCGCACGAATAACATGGTTAAGCGCATCCGCAACAAAAAGATTTCCGCACGACCCAAAGGCAATTGCGTACGGGCGATTAAAGCCCGTGGCGAAAGTATAAACATTTCCGCCCACAATTGTACGAATGGCATCGTTTGCGCTGTCCGCTACAAAAATATTGCCGTCGCTACTAATCGCTATGCCTGTTGGGCGGTTAAAAAACGCATCTGAAACCGCACCATCAACATGGCGACCTCGGGGGAATCCATCGTATCCCGGGGCAATCGTATTGCCCGCAAGCGTAGCCACAACGCCGCCTTCCACCTCACGTATCAAATTATTGTGCGTGTCCGCAATTATCAGTCCCGTTTCACCGCCAAAAACCGCACCGGGAAGATAAAATGCGGCAAACTCGCCGTTCTGGTAGCCGGGCAAGCCCGTTCCGGCAATTGTCGTCACCGCCGCAGCAGTTGCAAACCACTGCGCCGTCAAGTCTGCGGCGGTTTCAATCAGAACCGTTTGCGTAGCCGCATCCCAATCCACAGAATGCCCAACCGCTTCAACCACAGCACGAAGCGGCAACAAAATTCTGTCGCCTATATTTTGCGCCGGAACGTCCAGAAAATGAGTAGCACCGTTCACGTAGAAAATCGCACTGTCCTGGGTTATTTCCACAAGATAACCGCCGCCGTAAAGAGTTGCGGTGCGGGTCGAGTCTTCCCATGTCACGTAAAAACCCAGCCGTTCAAACACGCCACGAACCGGCACAAGAGTTCTGTCGCCGGATATTATCGGGCGTTGGTCTTCAAATTGAACCGCCGCACCATCAATGGTAACGGTAATTTCGCCGGCAAGCACAGGAACTGCTTGCAGCGCAATAAGTATAAACACTGCCGCCAAAAATTTAATCATCAAAACAACTCCTCAAAAAAATTTGCATACCGCAATGCGTTGATACTATTTCCACTCCAAAACTTTGAATCTTTGCGGTATTTTTGCCGCAATACTGCGTCAACTGCTCCTTGCGCACCGACGGGTGCGCAGCGTCGCTGTTTCCTTGTCTTGCAACAAAAATCCTCGCAAATCTTTCAAAGTTTTGAAATGGAAATAGTATGAAAACCGATGACACATCTTCAAACGTCCGCATTTTCCCGAATCCGGACTCGGTTTTCCAGCGCATAAAAATGTACCACACCAGCGGCGGCAATGCAACTGCGGCGGGCACGGCGCACGAAAAAAGAGAACCGGTTGGTGTGACTAACCAGTTCTCTTTTTCCGTGCGGGTTTGCTGTTTGACAAAAGTCCTCGGGGGCTTACCCTCCGCCTCTCAACCGGGCAACCAAATCGGCGGCGTATTTTTGTTTGTCATCGCTTGCATACATTTTCTTGAGACTCGTGCCGGTTACAGCGTCACGCACGTCTGCTTGCGCTTCTTCCGGCAACGCCGTTATGTGAGGGTCAAGAATTTTCCACATCTTTTGCGCATCGGTTTCAATCAACCTATCGCTTACTTTGTCCAGTGCGAAATTTGACAAAACGCTCATTATTGCTGCGCCAATTATGCCCCCTGCGATATCCACAAATCCACCAAACAGCTCCAGCACAATCCAGCGGCTACCCCATTCCCATCCCACTGTACCGCTTATTACCAGCATCGCCGAAAGCATTACGTTTTTCACAAACTGGACTCTGGAAATCCTCTTTTTTGCGAGGTCATACACATCCACAACAAGCAGTGTAAGGCACGACAAAATGCGCGTAATTAAATTTGCGCGCAAAAGCTCCATGGATGAACGAAATATCATGCGTGGCCCAAGCCGCAGTATATTCGCAATACCCGTAACAATTTTTGGAGCGATTATTTTTATCCCTTGGTCTTTTTTGTTAACCAAGGCTTTTTTTATTTTCCTAAACACTACACACCGTGGACGGATAATTGCGCATTCTCGCCATGAACTTGTCCATTGTGGGGGTTCGGGGCTGGTCGCTCCGCTTTCACTGCACTGCTCGCCCATGCAGCAACCTGGAGCAATGCGCCCTAATGCTCGTCATGCTCTTTCGGGGGCTTCAAGCCGTCAATTGTGATGCCGCTTTTTTGGGAATAGTCCCACAGTGCGGCCTGCACGGCATCTTCCGCTAACACCGAGCAATGCGCTTTCACGGCGGGCAACCCGTCCAGTGCATCCATTACGGCCTTGTTTGTAATCTGCATTACCTCGGTTATGGTCTTGCCCTTTACCATCTCTGTTGCCATGCTGGACGTAGCTATCGCCGCACCGCACCCAAATGTCTTGAAACTTGCATCGGTCACAACATCGCCTTCAATTTTCAAGTACACCCGCATTATGTCGCCGCACTGCACGTTCCCAACGGTTCCAACCCCGCTCGCATCCTCTATTTCGCCCACATTTCGTGGATTCATAAAATGTTCCATAACTTTTTCGCTGTATTCCATTTATTTTTCTCCTTTGAGGAAGTCATCGTAAAGCGGGGATAGATTGCGAAGTTTTTCCACCGCAGGGGTCAAAATTTCCATCACACGGTCAATATCTTTTGGCGTGTTGCCCGTTCCCAACGAAAAACGAATCGCACCATTGGCAAGCTCGTGACCAATGTTAAGTGCCATCAAAACGTGAGACGGCTCAAGGGCGGCAGACGAACACGCCGAACCCGTTGAAACAAAACATCCTTGCAAATCCAAGTTGTACAGCAGTGCTTCGCCCTCGATGAAGCGAAACGAGAAATTTACATTACCGGGCAAACGGCTTGCGCCTGTTGCACCGTTTAATTTCACGTGGGGAATCTCGGTGGAAATGCGGCGGATGAGTTCGTCCCGTATGGTCGGGATTTTCGACATTGCCATATCCCTTGCGGAGATTTCCAGTGCCGCACCCATGCCTACAATTCCCGCAACATTTTCTGTGCCGGCACGGCGATTACGTTCCTGTGCGCCACCCTGCAACAGCGAATACATGGGCGTTCCCTTTTTCACAAACAGTGCGCCCACGCCTTTTGGTCCACCAAATTTATGCGCAGAAAGTGCCAGCATCTGCACTCCCAAATCTTCCACATCAACAGGGATATGCCCCACCGCCTGCACTGCATCCGTTAGAAACGGGACACCGTGGCGGCTTGCAATTTCCGAAAGCCCGGCAATCGGCTGAATCGTGCCCACTTCGTTGTTGGCAAGCATAATGGCAACAACGGCGGTTTCACCCGGGCGGATAGCTTTTTCGAGGTCTGCTGGGTTAACAAAGCCCTCGCCGCAAACGGGAAGATACGTCACGGTGTAGCCGTTTTTTTCGAGATGGCGGCACACATATAAAACGGCATGATGCTCTGTTTGCGCCGTAACAATGTGGCGTTTGCCCGTTGCGGCAAGCACGCCTTTTATCGCCCAGTTTGTAGCTTCTGTGCCGCCGGATGTGAAAAAAAGTTCATCGGGGGCGGCGTTTACAACGGCGGCAATTTTTTGCCGGGCTTCGTCAATGGTAGCACGAACCATCCTAGCAGGTTTGTAAACGCTGGACGGATTATGAAAATTTTCGCACAAAAACGGCAACATAACGTCCAACACCTCCGGCAAAAGCGGAGATGTAGCCGCATGGTCAAGATATAACATGAATGCCTCCGGAGTAATAATATGGCTACGAGAGAATGGGTAGCTTTGCGGGCGTACCCGCCTACTCTCCGTAAGTTGTGAAAGAAATGCTTTCGATGATAACGCTTTGGATTGGGCGGTTTGCGGGATTTTGGTGGCTGCCTGTGGCTTCTGTTGTTGCAATGGAATCCACAACATCCATGCCGCTTACCACGTGTCCAAAAACTGTGTGACCGTAGCCGCCGTGGTTCCACTGCCAGTCCAGCCAGGGCGTTCCGCCATGCTCGATGTAGTGGCGCAAGCCGTCTGCGGGATGTACGTCCCTTACATATATATGCCGGTTGTCGGAAAACTCTCCCGCAATTTCGTCCTGGGTATTGATAAGATATTCGAAATCTGCAATGGAGCCGGAGTCTAGGTTTTGGCTATGCACGATATAAAATTGGCTACCGATGGTGCGCCCGGGGCCTGCGTGGGCTGTTGCAAGCGCACCACGAAAATGGTGCAGATTAAAACTACGCTCAAGCCCCAGTCCATCCGGGAAAATGCTTTCGCCGCCGCCGCCTGTTCCCGCAGGGCACCCGCCCTGAATCATGAAATCGGGGATAACACGGTGGAAGATAAGCCCGTCATAAAATCCGTCACGTGCCAGAGTTTTGAAATTTTCTACGGCAAGGGGGGCTTCCTCGGGGAAGAAGCGCAGGGTGATATCGCCGTGGTTTGTGTGCATTATGGCAATTTCTTCGCCGGGGGTAAGTGGTGACAATTGTAGTGTACGTGACGGGCGGGTGAGAAGTGCTTCGTAAAGTGTGCCGTCCAAAATTTCGCCGCTACCTGCGGGTATCGGAGCAAAAATTGTACCCATTTCGCCGCCAATAAATTTGTTCATGTCAACAGCCTCCCAAGGTTCATCTTGTTGTTCTTGTTGTACGGTAGGTGCAACAGATGCAGTGTCATCGTTTTCATTTGAGCAAGCCGCAAAAAGTCCTACGGTCAAAGCCGCACCTGCAAGCATTAAAAAAAATCGTTTCATTTTCGAAAACCTCTTTTCGTTAGATTTTTTTGAAACGGGAACGCTCTAGCACGCACAATATGTCTCCGGCGGTTGTTCCACACGGAGACAGAGAATGGCTTCGAGAGAACGCTCTCGCACGTATAACGTGTCCCCGGTGTTAAAGTATAACGCAATTTGGGGGAATTGTAATCATTTTTCAGGGAGAAATTGTGAAAATTGTCCTCACAAGAGTCTGTACATCTCCGCCGCAGTTTCTTTTCGCACTACTTCTTTCACGGCAAGCACTTCCACTTTTGTGGTTTTGTCGCCGAAACGGATTGCGATTTCGTCACCGATTTTTACTTCGTACGAGGCTTTTGCGGGTTTGCCGTTAATCTCTACACGTCCGGCATCGCAGGCATCGTTTGCCACGGTGCGGCGTTTTATGATTCGGCTTACTTTCAAATATTTATCGAGCCGCATTATTGACCTCCATTTCGAGATTCATCCGGGGAACCTCCGGGCTGCTTTCCTCCGCATCCGCCGCAGTGCCCGCCCGAGCCGCAACCTGCGCCGCCAAAATGTTCCATTGCAATGTGCGGAATTCCCGCTTCTTCAAACTCATCGCCATAGGCTGTGAAGCCCAGGCTTTCGTAGAAACCCCGTGCCGTTAGCTGTGCGTGGATGATTTTTCTGTGGCCGCCCATGGCAACGCAAGCGTTAATGAGAGATTTCATTAGGCTTGTGGCAATACCTCGCCCACGGTGGGACATTACAGTGGCAACCCGCCCGATTTTGAATGAGTCTGTTCCTATTAACACACGCCCGGTGCAGACAGGAATTTCGTTTTCGTAAATTGCAAGATGCAAACAATCGCCGTCTGTTCCGTCAAATTCTTCCTCTTCGGGGCAGTTTTGCTCTTCCATAAAAACCTCACGGCGGATGGCGTAAACATCGGTTAAGTCGTCCTTTTCGCCCTTAAACCATTTTTGTGTAAGCATAATTTCTCCTTGTCCCTAAAATTTATCGCAGAATTTTTCGTCAAGATTGGAACGAACCGGTTAGTGACACCAACCATTTCATTTTTGCACGCACCAAATATACCATGATTTGACGCAAATCGCCAGGTTGCATATAATATTACTCCACGAATATGAACTGTACTTTTCGGAAAACTATAGCTGGGGATTTGAATCGAGGTAAAATTTATGCAACAGCAATCCGTAACGCCATCCAACGAAGAAATGCTTGACGATTTTTTTGACGAGATTCCGATAAAAAAAATCGGTTTTTTTAACCGTGCCGGTCGTTTTTTTAAGCGACTTTTTAGCGGTGCGCCAAAAGAAGCACCCGAAGTCAAAGAATCCGAGGCGTATTCTAAATTCAAACACTACTACTACGAGTTGGACAAAACCGACCCCAACTACATTAAAATTCGCCATGCGGCAACCCTCTGCGACGAAGCACTGCGTGTCGTAACACAGCGGCTAAAGGTGAGCAAGCGGCTAAATATTCTCACAAACCAGCTTTCAGAGTTGGAAGCGTTTATGAACCTAACCGAGGGCGAAATTACCGGTCTCAAAAAAATGCTGGAACGCTTTGTGGCACTTGCAAAAGAGCGTAGCATTTTGCTGGAAAAACTCACAGACTATGACTCGTCTCTTGTACAAATGGAAGCGTTAAAAGAAGACGCATGGCAAGCAATGCCCTCCATAAAAGATGCAGAAAAGCACCAGCGTGCCCTGCGCATGGATATTGGATACCTCACCGGCGAAAAAGAGGAACTCATTTTCGAACGGGAAGATTTTGAAAAAAGCCTTAATTTCATCCGAAAATTTACAATGGTTACGCTGGGCGTTTTTGCCCTAATGAGTGCAACTCTTCTTTTGCTGGCGTTTGCCGCCGAAATAAATATTCTTATCCCAACTTTTTTGCTGGTTTTGCTTGCTATGGCGTTTGTGGTAATCATTAATATTTTTGCCTACCGTGTAAGGCGAGAAATACGAATAAACGGCAAAAAACAGCAACGTGCCATAGAGCTGCTTAACAAAAAAAGCGTGGTGTATGCCTACTATACAAACTTCTTGCGGTATTGCTACAAAAAATACAAAGCGACAAATTCCCGCACGCTGGAAAATAATTTGAACGACCTGGAAAGCTACAGCCATCTCGCAAATCGCATAGACACCGTGCGTTCCCTCATGTACGAAACCGAAACAGGCATAGAGCGTTTTCTGCGGGAGAAGAAACTGGGCGGCGTAAAATCCACCATGGAGGGCTTTGCCCAAACAATCAACCTTGAAGATAAACGCCGGCGTTTCACCGAGATTGATGCCGAAAAAACCGTTTCCGACAAAATTTTGGCAGACCTGGATAAACGCCACGAGGAAATTTGGGATACAATAACCCGCCTTACCACGGAAGACAGGTCCGGCACAATCGGCGGAATTCTCGAGTCCTACATGGCAGAGGCGGAAAAACTCTTCGATGCCGGCAACAAAGAGGACGAAGAACCCGAACCTCGCCCCATATGGAAACTCTTCGAACTACTAGCCGAGGGCGAAGAGGGTCTAACAGAAGCCGCCGCAGAAATTGCGAAAGAAATTAAAGAGCGTGAAAGCTCTCCCCCCATAACCCCGCAAGAGGACATATCCATTTAACCCCACGTAAATTTCAGTTTTTTTGAAGAGGGGGGAGAAACTTTTTTTCCTCAAAAAAAGTTTCTCCCCCACGGTTTTAATAGAGAGGATTTTAGAACATGGACATTCCAAAAACCTACGATAAAAGCAGAGAGCGTGAAATTTACGAAAGATGGGAGAAAAACGGCTCGTTTCGTGCGGATGCAAAATCCGAAAAGCCACCGTACACCATCGTAATTCCACCGCCAAATATCACGGCGAAACTGCACATGGGTCATGCGTTTAACAACACGATTCAGGATATTCTTGTGCGGTTTAAGCGGATGCGTGGCTTCGAAACCCTCTGGATGCCCGGCACAGACCATGCGGCAATTGCCACAGAGGTGCTGGTTATTCGTGCGCTTGCAGAGCAGGGATTGTCAAAAGATTCTCTCGGTCGTGACGGCTTTCTCGAAAAACTATGGGAATGGAACGAGCTTTACGGCGGCACAATTATCCGCCAATTAAAAACCCTGGGATGCTCCTGCGATTGGGAAAAGCAACGCTTCACCATGGACGAAGGGCTGTCCGCCGCAGTGCTGGAGGTTTTTGTATCCCTATACGAAGACGGCAAAATATACCGTGGCGAACGTCTCGTTAACTGGTGCGTAAACTGCCAAACCAGCATTTCTGACGCAGAGGTGGAACACGAGGAGCGAGAGGCGCACCTGTACTATTTCAAATACCCGGTAGCGGATTCGGACGAGTTTATTTCTTTTGCCACAACCCGCCCGGAGACTATGCTTGGTGATACTGCAATTGCCGTAAGCCCGGATGACGAGCGATATGCCGCACTTGTAGGCAAGTTTGCCGTCGTACCCATGGTTGACAGAAAAATTCCTATAATCGCAGATACTTATGTAGACCCGGAATATGGCACGGGTGCGGTTAAAATCACCCCGGCGCATGACCCCAACGACTTTGAAGTGGGCGAACGCCACAAACTACCCCGCATAAACATAATGAACGATGACGGCACCATAAACGAAATCGGAGCGGATTACGTTGGTCTTTCCCGTGAGGATGCACGCAAGAAAATCATTGCAGATATGCAGGAACGTGGGCTGTACATCAAAACGGATGCGCTAAACCATTCCGTGGGCGAACATGACCGCTGTGGCACAATTGTGGAGCCGCTACTAAAACTGCAATGGTTTGTGAAAATGGAAGAGCTTGCCCGCCCCGCCCTGGATGCACTTACCAGTGGACGGTTGCGCTTTAACCGTGAGCGTTTTGCAAAAATTTACACACACTGGCTGGAAAATATTCGTGACTGGTGTATTTCTCGCCAGCTTTGGTGGGGGCATCGCATTCCCGCATGGCACTGCGGTTGCGGCAAACTTATTGTGGCACGTGAAGCCCCTGCGTCCTGCGAAGCCTGCGGCGGCAATCTTACCCAAGACCCGGATGTGTTGGATACATGGTTTTCGTCTGCGCTGTGGGCGTTTGCAACTTTGGGCTGGCCGGAAAAAACGCCGGAACTTGCAAAATTTTACCCAACAGACACCCTTGTCACCGACCGTGGAATCATCTTCCACTGGGTGGTGCGCATGGTTTTTATGGGCGAAAAATTTATGGGGAAATCGCCTTTCCATGACGTAATTGTTCACGGGACGGTGCTGGACGAGCAAGGCCGCAAAATGTCCAAGTCTCTTGGCAATGGCATAGACCCGCTGGAGATTATAGACGAATTTGGCGCAGATGTACTGCGGCTGATGCTTGTTAGCGGCAATGCGATTGACAGCGACACCCGCTTTTTCCGTGAGAGGCTGGAGCCTGCACGCAATTTCTTAAACAAGCTATGGAATGCGACCCGCTTTGTGATGATGAACCTCGAAGAAACCAACGATGCGATTGCCACAGTCTGCCCGGAAACTGCCGACAAGTGGATACTTTCTGCGTTAAACCGTCTTGTGCAGGATGTGACGGAAAAATTGGAAGCCCACGAGCTTGGGCTTGCGGCGCAAAAAATCACAGACTTCATCTGGGACGAATTTTGCGATTGGTACGTGGAGATGGTGAAACCACGCCTGTACAGCAAGGGCGATGCGTTTCGCACTGTGCGGCTTACGGCGCAGGCCACATTGCAAATGGTTTTGCACACTTGCATACGTCTGTTGCATCCGTTTACGCCCTTTATCACCGAGGATTTGTTTGATGGGATGTATCCGGGTGAATCCGTGATGCTGTCGCAATGGCCGCAGGTAAACCAAGATGACATAGACCCTGCCGCAGAAAAAGCAATCGAGCGGGTGAAAGAGGCTGTGCGAGGAATCCGTGCCGTTCGCACGGAAAAGCAAGTGCCGCCCTCGCAAAAAATTTCCGTGGAAATAATTTCTGATGATGAAATTTTTGCCGCAAATGCGCCCGCAATCGCACTTCTCGCCGGCGCAAAATCGGTGGCAATTACTGCTTCGCCACCGGCAAACGCTGTCTCCGTAGTCATCTCCGGCGGAACGGTTTACTTGCCGCTGGATTCGCTTGTGGATACAGAAAAAGAAAAAGCTCGCCTATCTAAGGAGAAAAAACGGCTGGAGGGCGAAATTTCTCGCATAGATGCAAAGCTGGGCAACGAAGGCTTTACCGCAAAAGCCCCACCTGCGCTGGTGGAAGCGGAGAAAGAGAAACGTGTAAACTTTGCGGCAATGCTTGCAAAAATCGAAAGTGAACTTTCATCCGGTTAGTCACACCAACCGGATGAAAATGAAATTTTGCGGAGGTGACGTAATGGCTTCTGTACCCGTTGCCGAGTACCCACAAGAGTACATCGACAAACTTTTGGAAGATGTAGAAACCGTCAAAAAAAAATTGGCTACAGGGCAGCAGCCAATTTTTGATACCCTGGAAGACCTAATTGCCGACCTGGAGGACGAATAATGAACTATAGGTTCGTCTACTCCGAAAATTTCAAGAAGCATTACAAGAAGTTGAGTGCGGTTGAACGAAAGCAAATAGCTAATAAATTGGAGTTGCTGTCAAAAAATCCAAACCATCCGTCTTTGCGCACAAAGCGCATTAAGGGAACAGATGCGCTTTTCGAGTCGAGTGCGAATATGGATGTGCGAATTATCTGGTTTTACGATGGCGACAAAATCATCTTTCTTGTTGACGTGGGGCATCACGACATATTGAAACGCTTCTGACAAGCGTATAACAAAACCCAAATACGGCAAAGATAGCAACTAAAGACTATTCCATTCGGGGGCGAGTAAATGCGCAGTCTTAAATTAGTTGCTGTCTTATTTTTTTGTATATTTGCCGGCACCGCAGCCGGTAGCTTTGCGTACCTTTCGCGCTTTCCCGGCGAAATACGCCTAACAGAATTTACAACCCACAGGCTCTCCATTGGGCTACCACTTTCCGCTACCTTTGCAGAAACCGCCGCAGTTTCGAAGGTGAACGACCTACCGCTTTGCACAAACTCCGCCGTTCGGTTAGGCCGCCCGCTAACCATACAAACAAGTGCGCCCGGCACAGCAGAAATGACCATCGGTGCATTTGGCCTGCCGTTTAAGCGTGTCACGCTGGAC
>Ga0209755_10003590_pt1 | contig 19254 bp, 12 predicted proteins | sample TergutCo191P1_FD_187301 | JGI IMG/M metagenome (GOLD analysis project Ga0209755, IMG submission 187301) | Cornitermes sp. P1 segment gut microbial communities from Petit-Saut dam, French Guiana - Co191P1 (SPAdes) (version 2) | ecosystem: Host-associated > Arthropoda: Insects > Digestive system...
TTACACATCAAGGAGTGAAGGGATTAGAATTCCCAAGAGTAATGACCATTATTGATGATACAGAAGCAAGAGGATTCATGTTTTCCTACGATAAGCTATTTGGAATAGAAAGCAAGACCGAAACTGACATAAAAAATGAAAGAGATGGTAAAGAAACCAGCATCGATAGAACAAGACGTTTATTCTATGTTATTTGCAGCCGTGCTGAAGAAAGTTTAGCTGTTGTTGCTTATACCAGTAACCCAACAGGGTTAAAAACTAGCTTGTCTGGGAAAGGATGGTTTACAGATAATGAAATTGTTGTTTTAAATTGAAGTATGAGAATTTATATATTCGTTTTATTATATTAAATCGGGCTTCGGCAGCCAGCCAGCAGGAGCGGTAATGATATTTCCATTATAAGTAACTTGTTCTGGTAAGAGGGATTTTTTAAAATCTTTAGCTTGTATAGTTTTATGAAAATCGGCGTGTTGCTTTATATGATTGGCAGGCTGCCACTTTGGGACTAATATACCGATTTTCTTTCCTGGTCGAAGCTGATGTAATTTTTCTGTTACAGGAGCTAAATCGCTGTCACCGGATAAGAGTAATGCTGTATCGAATTTGTCTTCTACGGCATCGGCAAGTATTGTGATGGCTATGTTTATATCGGTTTTCTTTTCTTCATGAAATTGGAAACGTTGTAAACATAATGGGCATTTTCTGTCACGGATTGAGAACTTTCCCAAGATATCTACTACGCCTACGGAACGGAGAGCGTGTATGTATGATAGTTGTTTTTTTGCTCGATCCGGCACCCATGAGGTTATAGCGGAAAAATAATAGACGGTTTGTATTTCTTCTGTTTTGGGATTAATCATGCGTTTTGATAGTTCCACGAGGTTAAGCCAGCGGCAATCGGGGTATGTGCGTTGTAAGGCGCTGTGATAGAGATTAAAGCCGTCAACATAGACATTTATTCTTTTTTTAGCCATTCAGCAGCTCCGTAAACCCACCAATGGCGGAGTGGCATCCAGTAGGTGCCTTACAAAAAAAATGCCGAACGCACTGTTCGGCGGGGCGAGCATCAATAGCGCCCGCGGGTACACTTATAATATACGGCATTTTGGAGAAAAATGTCAATGAGAATGTATTAAAATCTCATAATAATTTGTTTTTTACTTACTACTTCTTAATCAAATTTTTTAATTCAGAAGCCATAGCCTTTTTTACCGACATTTTTACTACATTTTCTATATTAAACACAATAGACCTTTGTAATTTATCATCACATACATCTATCATGTCTTGCTTTATATCTTGCCTTAAATGTTGAAAATCTTCTTGTGTTGAAGGTTCATTATTTATCCTTTCATTTATAATATGTTCAATTTTTGAAAGTATAGACTGTTCCAAATGGAATAAAGCCCCATCTAGCGTTGCCAGTGGGTTAAAAAGCTGAAATACCTGAATATCCAGAGCTTTTGCCAGTTTTTCGACCATATCGCCGGAAGGAAAACTCTTGCCAAGTTCTAACATGGCAATGTAACGGAGTGAAATATCTGCTATTTCTGCCAATTTTTCCTGTGTTAATCCTTTCTTTTTACGGTTTTCTTTGAGATTAGCTGCAAAAATCTCTTTTATATCGGTTTTAATGGTCTTTTCACTCTTTTTTTTCGCCATTTTTCCTCTTTTTTCCATAATACTAGCTATATACCTATTGACATATGAACCGATATTACATAATATGAAGCATGTGTACATTTTCTATGATTTACGTTCCTTTTTATGGTGAATAATTTGAATTAACTACCCAAAAGGTAGATATAAATATTAGGTGAATAAAAGACGCAAAAGGGGTGTTTTAATGAGAAATTTAGCAAAATTTCTAGGGTTTATTGCCATTATGGCAATAATTGGGTTTTCATTAATATCCTGTAAAGATGGTGTTACTGACGCACCTGTTACCATACCGGATATGTGTAGTGATTGTGGTAAAGTAATTTGTGAATGTATAGATTCTCCTATTATTGAAGTAACTGTTGAAATGTGGGATAGTTACGGTGATGATTGGGATGGGAATGGTGCATTAAGAATAAATGTAAATGGTACAAATCTTTCACCTTATGCAAAAGCAAGTGGATCAAAAAGTTATTATTATTTTGACGTTTTGCCTTGTGACGAAGTTTCATTTTTCTGGATTGAAGGTTCAAATCAAAGTGAAAATGCATTTGCTGTTTATTACAACAATGAACAACCTGATCCGCCATTTAATCCTAATTCAAGTGAATGGTCACCTGCTAATGATCCTAATGGTAGAGTTTTACTTTATAGACAGTACAACACAATGGACAATGTCAGCAATGGAACTTTATTAGGTTCTTTTACCGTAACTGGTTCAATTATTTTATGTAATGATTGTTGGCAAAATCCTTGTGAATGTTCATATATACCACCTATTACAGGTGAAAAAGAAATTACTATTGCTATGTGGGATAGTAGTAATGATGGTTGGGATACAGATGCAGCACTCAGAATAAATATTAATGGAGCCAATCTCTCACAAAACGCAAGGCTTAATAGCGGAGGTGGTCCAGGTTATTATACATTCAATGTTAATCTAAATGATGTTGTTAATTTTTATTGGGTTAACGGCGGACAATATGATTATGAATGTGCGTTTGCAATTTATTATAGTGATAATCCTCCAAATCCTTCTTTTAATCCTAATTCAAGTAGCTGGTCCCCTGCCAACGATCCAAATGGTAAGGTTTTAATATACAAACAGTTTAGTAATTCTGGTAGTGTAGGTAATGGTACGCAGTTAGGCTCACTTACAGTTTCAGGAAATTCAAATGTTACACCAACAGTAGAATTTGAAATTACACTTGCTGCAATGAGCGAATGGGAATTGACTGATCAGACGGCATATGTGGCTACTAATACAAATAGAATATTTACAGTAAATGGAACATATTCTACATATCGTTGGTATTTAGATGGAGCTCTTATAAATTCATCATCTAGTTATACTTTTAATAAACCAAATGGTGTATATCAACTTATGATAGTTGTTACAAACAGCACAGGTGACAGCCGATCAGGAAGATGCTGGGTTACAGTTTCAGCTACACCTCTTGCATATCCTAATACTCCTTCAAGTGTAACTGCAACAGCAACATCATCGAACAGTATCACAGTAAGTTGGAATTCTGTGTCAGGAGCTACTGGCTATAAAATATATCGGAGTTCAAGTTCATCAGGTACTTTCACTGAAGTAGGAACATCGACAACGACTTCATATATAAATACAGGGCTAGCAGCAAGTACTACTTACTATTATAGAGTTGCTGCTTATAATAATATTGGAACAGGTTCACAATCAAGTGTTGTTAATGTTGCTACATTATCTAATGTCAGTAACAATACTACACAAGCAAATGCTTCCAACATTCAATTAAATATACCTGTACATGTGGATCTTACAACGAGTTCTAAAATGTCTCGCTGGTATATATTCACAGCATCAACGTCAGGGATTTATTATTTTTCAACATCTAACGAAAGTAATAATGCGTTTCTTACTTTTGTAAGTTCTTCTGGTACAGATGGTACTTATAATGACGGAAGACCAGCTATTCTAACACGCACTTTTACAGCAGGTGAAACTATATATATAAGAGCAGAGATGTTATGGTCATCTAGTGAGACTGGTAGTTTCACATTAACGGTTACTAATTCAATTATCACTACTTATCCTATTACCTCAACTATTACAGTTGGTGGCTTAATGTACACAGGAACATTAGGAGCAGGGCAAACACAATATATTAGAGTATCTTTAAATGCTGGTAGTACTTACAGAATTCGTTGGAATGATTCTGATAATACTACTGGTTACGCAGATATTATGGTTGGCTTGATCAATGAATCTACTTCTACAACTGTACAAGCTATGACTGATAACTCAAGCTCGAATAATTTTACATACACAGTACCGTCAGGTGCTTCAGGTAATTATCTTATTGCTGTTCAAGGTTATAACACAAGTAACAGTGGTACATATGCCGTTGGCTGTGCCATTAACTAGGTACATATCTAGTACTAAAAAGGAGAAAAATAGATGAATAAGAATATATTAAGAAAGACAATTGGCATATTTATTATGATAATCATGCTTTCTACTTGCGATGATGAATTAAAATTACAAGAACAACATGATAAAGCTGTTGTTTCTTTCTTAGTTACAGATAGTACAGCAAGAACAGTATTTCCACAAGTTTCACTTGATGATGTTGTATCATACAAACTTCTAGGTGGTAGAAATGGTGCTACTGAAACAGAATTACTTGATTTTTCAACATTATCAACTTCGCTTACACTTGATGTAGGAACATGGAATTTTACATTAAATGCATACAATGGAAACGGTCAGTTAATTCTTCAAGGGGTAATACAAAATAGACAGATTACTTTAACTGGAAATAATCAGATTAGTTTTACTTTATCTGGTATAAAAAGTGGTACTGGTGATATACAGATTACTCTTAATTTCCCTGTAGAAGCCGGTATTACTCGAATTAGCACAAACGGCGATGTATCTTCTGAAAATTTTACTTCGATAAGTAATGGTAATTTTGAATATACCAAAAATACCGTCAATGCAGGTGATTATATAATTAACTTTGAATTACATCGTGAAGATGTTCTGCGAGCCGTTGTTTCAGAACTTGTTCTTGTACGAAACAACTTAACAAGCAGTAAAACAATTACTCTTATAGGAGAAAATCTAAAACCCTTACCTTCTTACGGAATTGAGATTGAACTTGTAAATATGAATGAATGGGTACTGACAGAACAAGCTGCACAAGCTATTCCAAATACGAATAAAACATTTTCTGTTACTGGTTCATATACAACTTATCAATGGTATCTTGATGGTATATCTGTAGGAACGGCATCAAGTTATACATTCAATAAACCAGTCGGAGTATATCAACTAGTATTGGTCGTTACAAATAGTACAGGAGAAAGCAGATCAGGGCGTTGTCGTGTTACTGTAGCACCTTCTGTTGAACCAATAACTGGAATAATTTTTAGTGAAGACTTTGAAGGTACAAATTCATTTACTATAGTAAACGGTACTCAAACAAATCAATGGTGGGTGGGAACTGCTGCTGCTTATGGCGGAACAAAGTCTGCTTACATTTCTAATAATAGCGGTACTTCAAACGCATATAATATTAACACAACAAGCGTAGTACATATGCATCGAAATGTAACATTCCCAACATCTTCTACACCATTTACGCTTACTTTTTACTGGAGAGCGCAAGGCGAAAGTACATATGATTATTTAACAGTTCATTTAGTTGAGAGTTCTACAACACCTACTGCTGGTAGTACGCTAGCAACAGGTACACAAATTGGAGCAACAAGATATAATCTGGGTGGTACTGGTTGGAATCAAGCCTCTATTAATATTCCTTCAACTAATTCAGGAACAACAAAGCGATTAGTATTTACATGGGTAAATGATAGCTCGCAAGGAACTACACCGCCAGTTGCAATCGATAATGTTGTATTGACTGGAGAAATAACATCAACCGCAGAATATACAATTACTTTTAATTCCAACAGCGGAACTGGAACTGTACCAATTACACAAACTGTCAACGCAGGCTCCAGTATTATTCTACCAAATGGAAATGGTTTAACTAGAAGCGGCTTTACATTTGGTGGTTGGAATACAAATACATCTGGTACGGGTATTAATTACAATGTTGGTTCCGCTTATTTACCTACAGGTAATGTAACACTTTATGCTAGATGGTTAAGTAATTATACAATTACATTTAATGCAAATGGTGCAACAGGGACACCCCCTGTTTCTCAAATAGTTTCTAGTGATTCTAGTATCACCTTACCAGGTGGAAGTGGATTAACGAGAGATGGTTTTGTTTTTGGTGGTTGGAATACAAATACTTCAGGGACAGGTACTAATTATGACGCTAGTACAACATACGCATCTATAAACGGTAATGTTACTTTGTATGCGAGATGGCTCAGAATATATACAATTACTTTTAATGTTAATAATGGAACAGGTACAGCTCCTGTAATACAAACTGTCAACGAAGGTTCTGGTATTATTATTCCAAATGGTAATGGTCTATCAAGAACAGGTTATACTTTTAATGGTTGGAATACGAATACTACTGGAACAGGGACAAATTATGATGCAGGAGTTTCATATTTCCCTACTGGTACTACCTCTGCAATTACTCTTTATGCTAGATGGTCTGCAATAACATATACAATTACTTACAATATTAACGGCGGAACAGGAACAGTACCCACTGTTCAAACAGTTACTGCTGGAAATAGTGTGACTCTTTCAAATGGTAGTGGGCTTACTAAAACTGGATTTACTTTTGGCGGTTGGAACACAAACACTTCAGGAACAGGAACCAGCTATAGTGCCAGTTCATCATATACACCAACAGGCAATATTACTCTTTATGCTTTATGGAATACGGCTACTACTCAACTTACAGCAAATGTTTGGGCTAACGGAACACTTTCTACATCAACAAGCGAAGATTGGTATTCATTCCTTGTTACAAACGGAACAACATATCGTATTTGGTGGAATGATGCTTATGAAGGTAGCGGGAAAACAGGCGATCTTGCTGTAAGTGCTAGATACTCAGGTTCAAGCAGTTGGATTTTCGGTGGAACTGATACAACTGTTGACAGTGGTTATAACACAGCACAATCATTTACAGCCACCCAATCAGGAACAGTAGAAATCAGGGTTATACCATATAGCCGTAGCAGTCAATATATTGGTACTTATGGTTTAGTATACAGTACTGGCACTACAAGACCTGCATTATAAGAGAAAAGGAGAAATAATATGAGAAAATCAATATTAAAGCGAACCATTGGTATTTTTGGACTGTTTATACTGCCATTTTTATTTTTAACCTGTTTAGATGATTTACAATTACAGGAACAGCAAATAATTTCAAATGAGCAATATGTGGAAGTTTCTTTTTCTGTCAATGATAGCAATGCACGTACTGTATTACCACAAGTTTCACTAGAGAATGTATCTTCCTATAAACTTTTTGGTGGGAAAATTGGAGAAACTGAAATTATATTACTTGAATTTTCCAAAGAACAAACATCAGTTTCTGTGGAGATAATGCCAGGAATATGGAATTTTACCTTGAATGCGTATAATAACAATAATGAACATATACTTCAAGGGAAAATTCTAAATAGACAGATTAATCTAACGGGAAGTAATTCCGTTAGTTTCTCTCTTGGTGTTATCAGTGGCGGAACAGGTAATATACAAATAACTCTTAATTTTCCACAAGAAGCTGGCATTACTCGAATTAGTTCAAGCGGTGATATTGGAACGGAAGACTTTAATTCAATTATCAACAATAATTTAGTTTATACTAAAAATAATATTGCATCTGGTGATTATTTTATTAGTTTTGAATTATTTCAAGGGAATGTATCTAGGACAGTTGTTTCTGAACTTGTTCTTGTTCGTAATAATCTTACAAGTAGTAAAACTATAACTCTTGCAGGAGATGATTTAAGACCCATGCTAAGTGGTTCTATCAGTATAATTGGAACAATTTTAGTTGGAGAGACATTAAATGTAAATACAAGTTCTCTTAATGGCGTAGGTGCTATTTCTTGTCAATGGAAAAGAAATGGAACAGCAATTACAGGCGCAACTAATTCAAATTATGTTATTACAACTGCAGATATTGGTAGTACTATTACTGTTACAGTAACTCGTATAGGTTATATTGGAGACATCACAAGTCCACAGACCGCTGTTGTTCCTGCTCTTATAAATAATATTACTTTTAATAGTGTTTCAGGTGATGGCAACGCAACACAAACCACCACACTTTTGACTTTGACATTTAATCAATCACTAACAGGTCTTACGGCAGATAATATTATTTTTGAAACAACTAATATTATAGGTACAATCACTAAAGGCGTTCTTTCAGGTACAGGACCGTCTTATACATTACCGATTAGCGGTTTTTCAAGCGGTGGTTCTTTAACTGTAACGGTAGTAAAATCTGGTTATAATATATCTGGTTCATATTCAATAACTATAAATTATTATACTCCTCCTCTTACTGGAACAATTGGTATAACAGGTACTTTACAAACAGGGTAACCTCTTACAGCAGATGTATCTAAATTAAATGGAAATGGCACTATCATCTATCAATGGAAGCGAGGAACTACCGTTGTTGGAACTAACAGCAATACATATACTGTTGTATCATCTGATGTAGGTAATACGAATTTTACTCTAACTGTTACTCGTGCTAATTATTCAGGAAGCATTACTAGCAATCCAATGCTTACTGGCTCTGTAAGCATAAGTGGAACTACATATCAGGGACAAACACTGACAGCTAACACCTCTTCTCTCGGTGGAACAGGAACAATTTCTTATCAATGGAAACGAGGAACTACAGATATTGGTACAAACAATAATACTTATGTATTACAAGCTGCAGATGTAGGTTCAAGAATAACCGTAACAACGACTCGTACTGGCAGTTCTGGTTATATTACAAGTTCTCAAACTGCTGTAATAAATCAGAATCCACGTTTGCCTTATTATTATCCTGGAACTGGAAAAACTTATAATGGATTTACTGGAACAGAAGGTAGTTTAACTACTAGTAGCGGTGGTGTAAAGGTTACTTACCCATCTGAAACTACCTTTAGTGCTGATGGCTTTTTTACTCTTGAAGGTACGGTCACAAACAGTATGGCTCAACATAATGCTATCATTTTTGTTACTAAAGATAGTGACCCTACTAATTTAAAAACTACTTATTTTGTTAGCAATAACTTCAATGAACGTATATGGCTTCGTTTCGGTTCAGGAGCATATACAGTAAGTGTACATGGAATAAGTAGTATAACCTTTAATTCACAAGGTGTTTATCAAGGTTGTTCTTACTATAATCCTCCAATTACATTCAAAGTGACTAATACTAGAAATGAAGGTGATATGCGTTTTATTTACCCATCGTATATTATTCAGAGTGATGACCCAATGATAACTGGCTTAGCATCTGAATTGACACAAGGAATTTCAGATAATACCGAAAAATTGAGAGCCATTAATAATTATATTACTCAAAATACTATCTACGATTATGATAGTGTAAACATTGTACGTAAAAGGCAAGATGCTTTATCAGTTTTTGGAACGAGGTATTATATTAATTCGCAATATCCTAATGGACATTTTTTGGCTGTATGTGAAGGTTATGCAAACGCTTTTGCCGCTCTTGCACGTGCAGCAGGTTTTGAGGTAAAGTACATTGTTTCAGAAAGCATGAACCATGCGTGGAATCATGTATTAGTAAGTAATACATGGCGATTTATTGATGTAACTTGGAATGATCCAGCTCCAGATCGAGGTCCAACTGGTACTAGTTATACATATTTTAATCTCACTAGTTTGTATGGAGTTAGTAATTCACATACTGGTTGGGAGACAGATTTTGGGCGTTCATTAATTTCTGTACCTAAAGCCCCATGGCAACGAGATGTGCCTCAGGGTTGGTACTAATATTAACATTTTGTTGTTGTACATAATGTTTTAAAATTATATGGTCAAGGGCAATATTTATTTCTCTTGACCATATCTTTTTTATTGAAAAGGAATTAAAATGAAAAACATTTTAGTATTATTATTTATTTTTAATGCTCTGAATTTATCAGCTCTTGGACAGAATGAAAATGATTTTACAACAGATGGCAAAGGTTTTATCACTGGTTATAACGGCGAAAATAATTTTATAATTATACCTACTCAGATTAATGGTATACCAGTTACATCAATAAGTAATAGTGCATTTAAAAATAAAACACTTACTAATGTTATTATTCCACCTAGTATTACTTTTATAGGCGATGAAGCATTTTCCAATAACAATTTGGTAAGCATTACTATTCATGATAGCGTTTCAATAGGTGAAAGAGCCTTTTCAAACAATCTTTTAACAAGGCTTTCTATAGGTAATAATGTTAATATAAATTCATGGGCATTCTTTAATAATAGGTTAGAAAATATTACAGTTGGTAATAATGTTACAATACGAGAAGGAGCATTTGAGAGAAATCGATTAACGAGATTTAGAATAGGCAATGATTGTTCTATTTCTCATGATGCGTTTAAAGGAAATAATTTATTAACTATTGAACTAGGAGATGATAATCATCTTCAACCTACTTCTTTTAACAATGTAAGTACTTATTTTGATTATTTGTGTAACACCAGAAAGAGTAGGGTATATGATAATACTATAAATTATGATGTAAAAACTGCAGGTGATTACAGATATATTGAAACTAGGTATGGAGCAGTAATTATTCAGTTTACTGGCAATACAGAAGGTAATCTCATAATTCCTAGTTTATTAGGCAACTCAATTATAAAAGGTATCGGTTGTTATATTGATACCGAAAAAGAATTTACTATTGGAGCATTTGAAGGGAAGAGAATAAGCAATATTCAAATACCAAATAGTGTTATCTTTATTGATAATTCTTCATTTAGAAATAATCAACTAGTTTCTATTACTATTCCTGAAAATGTTACTTATATTGGTGATAATGCATTTTTTAACAATCAATTAACAAATGTTGTAATTGGTAACAGTGTTAAATATATTGGAAGTCACTCGTTTTTTTCTAACGTAAACAGTGCAAATATAATTACAAGAGTTAATATCGGTAATAACGTTAAACATATTGGTGATTATGCATTTACAGGTAATCGATTAACCACTATAAATATTCCTAATAGCGTTGTTTACATTGGTAATTCTTCTTTTGAGGGAAATCAATTAAATAATGTTACTATTGGAAATAATGTTAATTATATTGGTGATTATGCATTTGCTTATAATCAACTAGCAAATGTATTTATTCCTAATAGTGTTACTTATCTTGGGAACTCTGCATTTGATGATGGTGTAATTTTGCAAAGGCAATAAAATATTGTAAAAATATTAGGATTGTAATAATCAGGTGTATTATTAAATTTGCAAAATTTGTAGATCAACAAAAAAGAAAAATTATCTTCTAACAGAGTTTTAATCTTAAACTGTGTTCAAATTTTTTCGTCAGTTCAGAACATTTAACCTGGTTTCCTATAATTTTATCTCATAATATATACCCTTGCCTTTAGCTAATAATTTATATATGAAATCTGTGCAGCGGGTTTTAATCTTAATATTATTATCAGTGTAATGTATCTCAAGAATATGTATAAAATATCATACATATTTTAAATATTTTTCTATTCTTAAACAAAGTAACCTTCAAAAATCCTAAGGGTACTAATATAATTTATTCAAAATAAGAAATAACACCTCTAAAAAATTATAACATTATTTATATAATGTGTGGAATATTTCTAATGTTGTATTATTTTTAGGTTTTTTTTCAAATTCTCAAAGCTGAACCTTACGTAAATAAGTCAATTAGTTTTAATAAGAAATATTTAATTTTTATAGTAGTACGCTGGAACATCTAATACTTTACTTTTAATTTTCTCTCACCAAGCTCGCAGAGCCGCCAAGAATGTCAAGTTTTCGTTCGATACCTTTTCTTAAACCTTTAAAATTCTCAGATAATTCAGAGATTTTTTGGTAACAATAAAATTTCTAACAAATACTTGGTGAACCTGCGAACCGAAGGTTCGAGGAGCCTTTGTGAGAGTAAATTTTAGATATCTCTTTGTAAAGATTTAGATGTTCCAGCGTAGTAGGGAGACTGTCTGAGAATTAACAATAACGGTAAATATTTAATTAAACAACACTATATATAGCGTGATTATACATTATATACTCCATATATAGTGTTAACAGCAGCTTTTTAATGTTTTTTGTACATTACTTCTGTGTAAATAGATACAATACTTGACAATTTTCTTTATATTTATTACATTTCGAATTAAGATAATTAATATTTATTTTTTAATATAGAGTGGAGTGGTATTAAAATGTTAGAAAAGACACTAGATTTACCTGTAGTTTCAACCGTTAGCGCCATAGAACAAGAGTTTTATAATTTATTTAATAATAATGAAAAAGATAGTTTTAATGAAATATTTATTAATTTTAAAGATGTTAGATATATTGAACCATCTACTTCAACATCTTATCTTATTGCAATGTTATATACATGCCAATCGATTGGTTATAAGTTTAAAATAATTCCACCAAATGATAATGGAATAAAAATAATACTTTATACGTGGCGTTTTTTTGAAGTTCTAGAAGAAATTACATCTATTCCAATATCGGAATTTGCACCACAATTAGAAGGAGATTTTACTCAAAGTATAAATGTTAGATTAGGTACAACAATTAAAAAAACATTGAAATATTATAAGAATATTGATTCATCAGATATAAAAAACTTTTTTAAGAAAAAGTATTTTGGTCAAGATAGTATTTTTTTTCTTACTACATATGAAAATTTTTTTCCATTATTAACTCTAAATTTTTCTACTATTGAATTGAAACAACAAGAATTCATTAGTGAAAAAACACGGTGGGAAAAGGCTGTGTTGATAAATCGTATATTAAATAATAATTTAAATAACATTGAAATTAAAGATGAAATTTCAAATGATGTTATTAGCGAGACTATTTCCAATGCAATACTTCATTCAAATGCAAGTAAATTTTTTACGGGTTCATTTTTTCATTTTTCTGATAAGCAGCCTGAAGATGATGAAATTTTCTATTTTACTATTAATTTTTGGGATAACGGAAGTAGCATTATAGATACACTTAAATCACCATTAATTAATGGAAAAAAAATAAAATCAATTGCTTCTGAAAAATATTTTCAATCTGTGACGAAAAATAATAATCAAATAGAATTCCTAATTAAAATGAAAGATAATTATATTGAAAAATTATTTACAACAGCTTCAGAACTTCATGCGAATCTTGATGAAGAGTATATTTTATTAGCGGCTTTCTTTCCTGGTGTTTCAAGGGAACCTGATAGGCAACCTGATTTATTCAATCCATATCATGCCGGTATAGGCTTAAGTTATCTTTCTAATACTGTTATGAATAAGCTAAATGGTGAAATTTCAATAAGAACAAAAAAATATTTTTTGAATATAAAGTGTCTCTCTAATTATGAAAAGGATCGTTATATAAGAAATTTTAAAACTTCTAATGAAAATAAAGCAAAAAGGAAGGATATTTTTAATGATAGTTCATCGTATTATAAAGCCAAATATATAGAATATGAGGGTAATATGCCTCTATTTTCAGGTAATATGATCACTATTAGGATTCCATTAAAATATAAGTTACATAAATGAAATTATTAAATTTTCGTATATCAATAGGATCAACAAAAACATCTTTAATACCCGATGATACTTTTAATTATTTTTATAAATATATCGTTTCTTCAATATATGATATAGAATTAGATAAAATTGAATCTGTTGTTACTTCATTAAACATTTCTACAAAAACTCCGATTACTCCCCAATGGGAAGAATTTGAGAATTCTATATCATCAATTTTAAATTACGAATCATTAAATAATATCTATATATTTATTCATGTTATTGATGTTATAAAACCAACAAATTATTATGAAGTCATCGCATTATATAATAAAATAATATCTAAATATGAAAAAATAAGTATTAAAACGATAATTTTCTTAAAAAATGAAAGTAATATTTTATCTGTAAATAAAATATTATCAGAGCTAATACCAAATACTTCATTCAATATCGGAGTCTCAGGAAGATATGTATTCTTGAATGAGGACGGAGAATATACATTCTCTGTTTTAGAAAAAAAAAGTATCATAGCATTTAAAAATCTTATCGAAGATACTCGTTTAAGTAATGAAGACGGATTAAAATTAAAACTAATTAGAAAAATTGGACATTTTATTAAAGTTAAAGATGGAAAACATATTTCATGTCAAAAATATTTTTATGATGGATCATATTGTGAAAATGAAATTATAAATATTCTTTATAAACAAATAATAGATAAAATAGATAAAAACAGAACATTTGGTATTTTTTTTCAAAGCCAAAATCCTACTAACGGTTGGGCAGTTAGTTGTTTTTTTAACATACACGAAGAGCTGAAAAAGAATTTCAGTGATTTATGTTTTAATAAAATACTAACAGATGAATTTGATAAAGTAGAACAGGTTATATTATTGATGGGTATTGTTTCAGAAACGTCATTAAGAAAAAAGTATAATCAAATAAAGACAAGATCTAATATTATACCGTTTTGTATTATTTATTGTGATGATAGTATTTCAAATAATGATGTTGTTAAAGGTGAAGTGTCAATACCTAATAGCAACAAAAATATTCAATTGAATTATTTATTAAAAAGAAAACAACAAATTGTGAATAAAGAAACAGACATATGTAAAATGTGTAGAGATGATTTAAATATTGTTAAAAAATATTTTAATGATCACGATTTAAATCCGACCTTAAGTAGTTTTGAAATGTGGACCATGGTAATTGAAAGCGGAGTAAAAGAAGAAATTATTAAACCTGAACCAGAAATTGAAACAGAAAGGTTTCCCAACCTTATACCTAACACACTTAATATAGTGAGATATAATGGAGCATATTTAGCTTCTAAATTCAAGATATTATTAGAAGTTAATTCTATTAATTTTCTCCAATCAGGATTTATTGCATATCCAGATGAAACAAATAATTCATTTATTCATTACAAAAATCTGACCGCAGATGACATACCATCTAATTTGTTTGTTTCATCATTAAAATTAATATATCGATATAATATACTTCCAATTCCTAGAAAATTAATAGAAGAAATTAAGAAAGATCCTTCATATTTAAACAGAATAAAAACTGATCATAAAGATTTTTATAATCTTATTCTGATGATAAAAAACGAGAAAATAATTATTGTTGATGAATTTCCAAGATCATATAAAACATATGAAGCAATGATAAAAATATTGTCTATTGAAGATAAAAATCCAATAGCATATGTTACGATTTTTAATTTTTCACCTGATCATACAAAAGATAAAGTTAAACCTCCAATTAAGCATTTAAATTTATATGAATTTCAAATTAATTGAGGTTAGGAGTACTTATGGAAAATATTCGCTCTATATTGTATTTTAAAAAACATGAAGAAGAAAAGCCTGAAAAAAACAAAGACTTAATAAAACTATTAGATGCTGATTTAGCATATAAATTAAGAGATTCAAAAGAAAATGACAAAGAATATTCGCAGAACAAACATTGTGACATCGAATATATCACCTTGAAAGAAAATTCTGAGTACAGAGGAGAACCTCCTACACATCTAGCAGTAACTACTATAAAGGAAATAAAGATATTTATTGCATCTCAAGGTATTTTAAAAGAAGAAAGAGACTTTATTGAAAATTTAATTCGAATAAAAAATGATGAATTTATTAATAGTAATATTTATTTAAAACCAATACGTTGGGAATTAACTGATAAAGGCTTTGGGGTTGAAAGAAAACAAGATGAATTTAATGAAATGCTTTTAGACTCACACATTGTTATTTTTCTGACATGGGGAGCTATTGGACATTACACAAAGGAAGAATTTAATATTGGATACGAAAGTATGAAGAGTGGAGAAAAACCAATTAGAATATATTTTTTTAATAAAAGAGAGCTTCGACAGACTGATGATATACCTACACAGGACATAATAAGTTATAGAGAAATAAAAGATTTATTACAAAAAGAAGAAAAATATATTATTAATTATCAAAATAAACATGAGTTAGAAAATGAATTAAATTTCGTATTTAATTTTATAAACGAGATTAAATGATCATCCGATAATAATAATACTATTATAATTTAATTAAAAGGTCACATTTCACTATTTTTATATGATTGTAAAATTGCGGACATTACCCATATAAACAACAATCTTCAAATTTTATCCTAAGCCAATGACGAAAGATAAAGCCAACATCGGCTTTTTACTTTCAATTCAAAACCCTGTCTGTAGTTTACAGACAGAAAAAATCTATGTCATTGGAGGACAATATGACAAACACAGAGAGATTTTCAAGCGAGGATTTGGCAATCGCAAGAGAAGCGGTTTATCTTCGGGCTAACGAATTTGAAAAAGGCAGAATTCAGTTTACAGATTCTACAAACGCTGAACGGCTGTACCGTGAAAACGGCGAAAATATCCGTTACATGGCGGCTTGGAAGAAATGGCTTGTCTGGAACGGCAGCCGTTGGGAAGTTGACGAAGGCAACTCCATGATACAGGAAAAATGCCTTACGACTATCAGGGGTATCCACAGGGAAGTGCTGCGGACAGGCAATATCAGGGAGCGTATCGAAATTGAGAAATTTGCCACTTTGAGCGAGAACGCAAGGAGAAGAAAATCATGTGTCGAGATGGCGACTTTGATAAAGGAATTGAACATCACAAGCGAATGTCTTGATACAAATCCCTGGCTTTTGAACTGCCGAAACGGGACTGTTAATCTTTTGACTGGAAAATTTACAGAGCATAAGCAATCTGATTTTATTACAAAAATGGCTAATGTCGATTACGATCCGAAAGCCGACTGCCCGCTCTGGAAGGAATTTATCCGTCAGATTATGAACTATAAAGCCGACGTGATGGATTTTTTGCAAACCGCTTCGGGTTGGGCTGTTACAGGGGATAATATCGAGCAAACTATGTTTATTCTGTTCGGAAGCGGAGCGAACGGAAAAACAACTTTTTTGAATACGCTGATGTATCTGTTGGGAGATTACGCTACGGCTACTCCGACTGAAACTTTTATGCGTAAGTCTGGAGAGCAGATTACAAACGACATAGCAAGATTGAGAGGTACAAGGTTTGTTACTACTACCGAAGCGGAACAGGGACGGCGATTGTCAGAACCTTTGATCAAAAAAATTACGGGAAACGATTTAATGACGGCTCGGTTTTTATACGGCGAATATTTTAATTTTGTTCCTACTTTCAAAATTTTTATGGCGACAAATCATAAACCTGTTATTAAAGGGACTGATTACGGGATATGGCGGAGGATTAAACTGATTCCTTTTACTACAAGAATTCCTGAAGATAAACAGGATAAACGGCTTGAAGAGAAATTGAAAGCCGAAGCGAGCGGTATATTGAACTGGCTTTTGGAAGGAGCTGCAAGGTGGAAAAAAGACGGGTTGAACGCTCCATCGGCTGTGTTAAACGCTACTGACGAATATCGTGGTGAGATGGATGTTATCGGTAACTTCCTGAACGACTGTTGTATCGTGAAAGAAGGTTCTAATATCAGGATTAGAGAATTGTTTAAAGCGTATTCCGATTGGTGCGACGACAACAATGAAAACGCCATAAGCGAGAGGTTTTTCTCGATGAGGCTTAAAGAAATCGGGTATAAGCAATGCAGGACTTCCGAAGCTAGGTTCTGGTCGGGGTTGGCGTTGCAGGTTTAGGTTTTAACCTTGTGCTTTTTGCTTGTTCCCCCGTGCGCCCCTGTAGGGGTAAACAAGCAATGGCATAGGGTTGAAAAAAACTTATATCAGAGTTATGCAGTAATAGACTTTATTTATTCTTTGTAAACATTTTTTCTTTCTCGAATAATATTTTCGACACAAGAAAAAATTAATATTGACAAAAAGTGGCAATTTTTTAGGGACGCACACTCCCTGATATAAAAATGGCATCCTTGCCATTTTTATATCTTATAGTTTTTACTTTGTAAAAACTACACTAAATTGTTATAACAGCGGCATCCATGCCGCCCCCTCGCTCTGCTTTATGACAATTTAAATACGCAATAAAAAGTCGTCATGTCATTATCAGAAGTAATACTTATATACTCTTTATATATGTTTTTTATCGCTTTCTTTTTTCTTTAATAATAAAAAATAAAAAAATTATATAAAGGAGAAATAGAAAGAAGAATTTAGGAAAATAGATAAAATGACTTTTATTTTGTCATTATGTTTCGGTCGGTCTGCCCCGCCGAGACTGAAATTATTTTTTATTTTCAAGAATATTTTATGAGGATATGGCTCTTTCAGATTTTTCTCAACTGGCGGGGCAAGAGGGAATGAACGCTGTCACTTTTCAGTCTGTCCGCTATGGCAGTAAGAGGATTTTACTTTTCACTTTCAAGACCGCCGCTAGTCTGCCGAACTGAAACGGAGTGTAGGTGAGGTTGTCTAGCGGTGAGAGACGATAAACGCCTTTGAGAATAACGTGCCGCCAAATGTATCGAAAAGAAAAACCGCAAGGACTGATTATTTTAGCATTAAGAATATTATTTCGATAAGCATAAAAATTTCTCATTTTTTCTGGCGCAACGGCTGTTGCGCTTGTGCGGTTTTTTTCGGTGCTTTTGGTGGCGTATGTGGAGTACGCCTTTGTTTGTTTTCTGCCATAGCAGAGATAACAGATTATTTGCTTCAAGGAGTAAGGCGGTATTGGGATTGTTATCAATGCTTCAGCTGCGAATAAAAGAGCCATTAATCTTTTCAAGGCGTATCAACGCCGCTAGTCTGAAGCTTGCGGAGCGTAACGAAGTGTAGCAGAGCAAGGCTGAGGACTAGCGATAGAGCCGATTTACTTTTCACTACGAAGGTAGTCGCTTTATCAGCGAGATTGTATCGAAAGATGAATAAATGTATCACTACGGAATTTGAGAGGCTGCTTTCATCACGTCAGCCGTGGGAGGACATCGAGAGAATTAGGCGGAACGGAGGGTTTTTAAGAGCCGCATTTTTTATCACTTATAAATCAGTCCCTATTGCACATATCCGCAAGGTTTGCGACGTTCCAGCCTGCTTTTTGATTTACTCTTTCATTTTTGAATACCCGCAGGATGGAATGTAGGTGAGGCGAAGCCGAACCGCAAACCGCCGGATATGTGCAGTAGGGGGAGAGCCAATAATAGCCAACATGACCAATGAACTGAAAACCCTCCGTTCCGCCGTATCGAATTACGAAAAGCAAGATGTAAGACGAAAATATAACGGTGTTTTAGAGTGCCGATAAACGTAACACTTTTGAAGGGTGGGGGTAGGGGTTTTTGTGCCGCTGTTGTTTTTTTGACTTTGATTTACCGCATAAAAATATGGGTGTGATGGATTAGCCCATATTTTTCTGTTTAGCCTTGCAAGGATGCAAG
>Ga0209755_10003591_pt1 | contig 19253 bp, 14 predicted proteins | sample TergutCo191P1_FD_187301 | JGI IMG/M metagenome (GOLD analysis project Ga0209755, IMG submission 187301) | Cornitermes sp. P1 segment gut microbial communities from Petit-Saut dam, French Guiana - Co191P1 (SPAdes) (version 2) | ecosystem: Host-associated > Arthropoda: Insects > Digestive system...
AGTCGATCCCTTCTGAGACTGCGGCATTTAATAGAGGCATGATTAATATAGTATATAATATTTTAATAAAAACGCAAAGAGTTGTTTTTTTGGCTGTTTTTTGCTTCCTTGACTAAGTTCCTCATTTCCTGTATAAATAAACCTGAACAGAAGCGCTTTTTTACACGAATTTTGAGAGTTTTTATGGAGGAAATTATGTCAGATAAGGTAATTTACGAAGGAAAATCAAAAATCGTCTGTGAGGGACCGGATAGCGACAGCTTTATTATGCGTTATAAGGATACGGCAACGGCTTTTAACGGAGAGAAAAAAGAAGACCTTTCCGGCAAAGGTAAATTAAATTCAGCGATTTCCAATTTGATCTTTGATTACCTTGCCAAAAACGGCATCGAAACCCACTTAATTAAAATAATTGATGATACTTCCGCTGTTGTAAAAAAGTGCGAAATTGTCATGGTGGAAGTTATCGTAAGAAATATCGCCGCAGGCAGCTTCTCTAAAAAATTCGGCGTTCCTGAAGGAACAGCGCTTAAAAATATTACGACAGAGTTCAGCCTAAAGAGCGATGAACTCGGCGACCCGATGATAAACGACAGCCAGATTACAGCGATAGATATAGCGACGCAGGATGAGCTTGATTTTATGAGACAGCAGGCCTTAAAAATAAATGAGCTTTTATGTGCGCTGTTTATAAAGATGGGAATCAAACTTGTTGACTTTAAACTTGAGTTTGGAAGAGTAAAAGGCAAAATAATTCTTTGTGACGAAATTTCACCTGACTCATGCAGGTTCTGGGACGCTAAAACAAATAAAAAACTTGACAAAGATGTTTTCCGCCGCGACCTTGGGGACGTGCTTGAAGGTTATAGAGAAGTGTTAAAGAGATTGCAAGATGCCTAATCCTTCTGCCGCAAGGTACGAAAACCCGCTTTGCAAAAGATACGCGAGTTCCCAGATGCAGAGTATTTTCTCTGACGATTTTAAATTCTCAACATGGCGCAAACTTTGGATAGCGCTTGCCGAAAGCCAGAAAGAATTAGGACTCGACATCAGCGATGAGCAAATAAATGAAATGAAGTCGCGCGTAAGCGATATTGATTATGATGCTGCCGCGAAATATGAATCGGAAATACGGCACGATGTAATGGCGCATATCAAGGCTTACGGAGACCAATGTCCAAAAGCTAAACCGATCATTCATCTTGGGGCTACTTCCTGTTATGTGGGCGACAATACGGATATAATCGTACAGCACGCGGCGCTTCTTCGCGTTAAAAGTTTGCTCATAACGGCACTGGATAAACTTTATAAATTCGCGGACGAACATAAATCTCTGCCTTGTCTTGCCTTTACTCATTTTCAGGCAGCTCAGCCGACAACTGTTGGGAAGCGCGCTTCTCTTTGGATGAACGATCTTCTTCTCGATCTTGAGCAGCTTGATTTTTGTGTCCAGAATTTAAAATTACTCGGCTGCAAGGGCACAACAGGCACCTGCGCGAGTTTTCTTGAGCTCTTTAACGGCGACCACGAAAAAGTAAAAACACTGGAAAAAAAGATCGCGCGAAAAATGAACTTTGATAAGGTCTATGCTGTAAGCGGGCAGACCTATTCGCGCAAGGTGGATTACTACATTTTATCTGTGCTAAGCGGTATCGCGCAGAGCGCTTACAAGTTCTCGAATGACATTCGCTTAATGTCACATTTAAAAGAAATTGACGAACCCTTTGAATCGGGACAGGTTGGCTCAAGCGCGATGGCATACAAGCGCAACCCAATGCGAAGCGAGCGAATTGCGTCTCTTGCGCGTTATGTTACGGTAGACGCTTTAAATCCTGCCCTGAGCGCGAGCGCGCAGTGGTTTGAGCGCACGCTCGATGATTCCGCTAACAGGCGAATTGCCATTCCTGAAGCCTTCCTCGCGGTAGACGCCATCCTTATGCTGATGATCAACATCACAGGCGGCATGACTGTGTATCCAAAGGTGATAAAAAAACATTTAGACGAAGAGCTGCCCTTTATGGCGACAGAAAATATTTTAATGCATTGCGTAAAAAAAGGCGGAGACAGACAGGAACTGCACGAAAGAATCAGGGTACATTCTGTAGAGGCCGGAAAAAAAATAAAACTTGAAGGCGCGCAAAACAATTTACTCGATGTTATTGCGGCTGACGCGTCTTTTGGAGTGAGCAGAGAAGAATTAAACAGTCTGCTGGATGCCGGGCAGTTTACAGGCAGGGCTCAGGCGCAGACAGAAGAGTTTTTAATCGATGTAAAAAAAATAATCGACGTAAATAAAGAATTCCTTGGCGCTGACGCGAAGGTTTCAGTATAAAGCAGGAGGGGTAGAATGCTTACAGCAATAGTAGGAATTAACTGGGGTGATGAAGGAAAGGGACGCATGGTTGACCTTTTATCTGAAGGTTACGATGTTATCTGCCGTTATCAGGGCGGCAACAACGCGGGGCATACGGTTGTAAACGATAAAGGTAAATTCATTTTAAATCTTTTGCCTTCCGGCATTCTTAGGGACGGCGTTACAAATATTATGGGCAGCGGAATGGTAATAGACCTTGAACATCTTTGCGGAGAAATGGATAAATTAAAAGAAAAGAACATTACGCTTACTTCCGACAGTTTAAAGATCAGCGACAAGGCTTTTATTTGCATGCCTTACCATGTTCAGCAGGATATATTGGAAGAAGAAAGACTCGGCGATCAAAAATACGGTTCAACAAAAAGAGGCATAGCGCCTGTTTATGGCGACAAATATATGAAAAAAGGTTTTCGCATGCTCGATCTCTTGTCGCCTGAAACACTGGAAAAAAAACTTACAGATATTCTCGCCTGGAAAAATCTTACTCTGGGAAGTTACGGAGGAAAAGACGTAAACAGCGCTAATCTTTTATCCTGGCTGCGTGAATTTGGAAACAGGCTTCTTCCTTTTGTTACAGACACAACTGAATATTTAAATAACGCTATAAAAAGCGGAAAAAAAGTTTTATTCGAAGCGCAGCTCGGAGCGTTACGCGATATAGATTACGGCATTTATCCCTACACAACTTCTTCGCAGACGCTCGCTGCTTACGCCACTATTGGGTCTGGCGTGCCCGGTAAAAAATTGGACAGCGTAATCGGAGTTATGAAGGCGTATTCAAGCTGCGTAGGGGAGGGACCCTTCGCTGTTGAAATGTTTGGTGAAGAAGGCGAAGCGCTGCGCGCAGCGGGAGCGGAGTACGGGGCAGCAACAGGAAGGCCGCGCAGAGTCGGCGCTTTTGACGTTGTGGCAAGCAGATACGGCGTAATGACTCAGGGAGCGGACGAAATTGCCCTGACAAAACTTGATGTGCTTTCTTATATGGAAAAAATTCCTGTTTGCGTCGCCTACGAAATTGACGGAGTAAAAACCGAGCAATTCCCTTCCGGAGAAAAACTCACGAAGGCAAAACCTGTAATTGAATATTTAGACGGCTTTAAAGCCGACGTTTCTAAATGTAGAAAAGAGGGAGATTTACCGCAGGCGGCAATTAAATACATTAAGTACATCGAAAAGGCAGTTGGTTGCCCAATTCGTTATGTGTCAGTCGGCGCCGGCCGCGATGAATACCTGGAACTGAAATAAGAAATAAGAGATAAGAAATAGGAAATAGGAAATAGGAAATAGGAAATAGGGAATAGGGAATAAGAGAAAGGGTATAATTTATGAAACGAGTATACGTCAACGAAAAGTGGTGCTTAGCCTGTCATCTGTGCGAGTACTATTGCGCCTTCGCGGGCACAAACGAAAAGGACATGGCGCGCGCCTTAAAAGATATAAAGATACGTCCTAAAATTAAAATTGAGGAAAAAGACGGCGTAAGCTTTGCTGTCTCCTGCCGCCATTGCAATGAACCCTTATGCGTAAAAGGCTGCATAACAGGCGCGCTTACTATCGCGGACGGCGTTATTACCATTAATCACGACAGATGTGTTAGCTGCTACACCTGTATATTAAGCTGCCCATTCGGCGCGGTTTCACCTTCCGAAGAAGGCGCGGTTGAAAAATGCGAGTTATGCATAAAGACAATCAGCGGCACTCCCGCGTGCGTTAAAGGCTGCCCCAATAACGCGATTGTTTTTGAGGACAGAGGTTAACATGAAATACGTAATAATCGGCAATTCAGCGGCAGGCATAGGAGCGGTTGAGGGCATTCGCCAAATAGATAAGCAAGGTGAAATTACAATAATCACAAACGAAGCGCATCATACATATTCGCGCCCGCTCATTTCGTATTTGCTGCTTGGTAAAACCACAGAAGAAAAGATGAAGTATCGCGGCGATAAGTTTTACACTGAAAATAATGTAAAGCTTTTAACAAACGCCACGGTGTCAAAAATTCTGGCAGATAAAAAACAAGTGTCTTTATCTGACGGCAGCAACATCGAATATGATAAACTCCTGGTCGCGACAGGTTCTTCTCCCTTTGTGCCGCCCTTTGAAGGTTTGGACACGGTAAAAAATAAAACCACCTTTATGAGCCTTGATGACGCTAGAAAATTGGATGAAATGCTCGCGAATAAACCGCAGGCAAAGGTATTAATAATTGGCGCGGGTTTAATCGGGCTTAAGTGCGCGGAAGGAATCGCGAAGAAGGTTTCCTCTGTTACAATTATAGATCTCGCGCCAAGAATTCTATCGAGCATACTCGAAGACGAAAGCGCGTTCATTGTGCGGAAACATATAGAAAAAAGCGGCGAAGGTAAATCGGCGGCTGTTGAATTTAAACTCGCGAGCAGCGTTAAAAAATTTGAATCTAACAGCGCTCTTTTAGAAAACGGAGAAACTGTAAATTTTGACGTGCTTGTGCTCGCTGTCGGCGTGCGCCCGAACACGGCGCTTTTAAAAGATATCGCTAACATCGACAAAGGCATTATTGTAAACGCGAAATCGGAAAGCTCCGCGAAGGATATTTACGCGGCAGGTGATTGCACGCAAACGATGGACATATCAAGCGGGCAAAATAAAGTTATGGCGCTTTTACCAAACGCCTACATGCAGGGTGAGTGCGCCGGGATCAATATGGCGGGCAGTGATAAAACTTTTGACAAGGCAATTCCGATGAACGCGATTGGTTTTTTTGGTCTTCATATGATCACCGCGGGTAATTATGTTGGTGAAGTGTATATAAGCAAAGAAGGCGAAAACTACAAAAAACTTTTTTACAGCGATAATAAATTAAACGGATTTATTATAATGGGTAATGTCGAAAAAGCAGGCATTTACACATCATTAATCAGGGAGCGCACCGGGCTTGACACAATAGATTTCGCGCTTGTTTGTGAAAAGCCCGGGCTTATGGTTTTTACCAAGGAAGACCGCAAAGCAAAACTTGGCTAAGCTGAATACAATTCTAAAACTTCAGTTTTAGAATTGTTACCTTAGAAAAGGGAAAAAGCAAACTCGAACCATAGGTTCATAGTTTGCTTTTTCAAAATATAAACGCAAAATCAACCGGATTTTGCGTTTATATTAAGCTGCCGTGGCTTGAAAAGCCGGTAAATCGTTATTATAAAGAATGTCCCCTCTAAGTTCAAAGGGCCCTTCAATGTTACCTATGAATAATTTGCCCCTATAAACAGTGTAGGTAATAGGAAATTTTTTTTCTTCTGATGTGTATATGCAATTTTTGTTGTCTACAAATTCCACTGATACGCTTCCTTTGTATCTGTCGCACCAGCTGTCCCATTTTGTTCCGACGATTTTTTTCGGCTCAATAAAGATTACTTCTCCTGATTCTTCAGATAATGATATATTCATCATAAACATCCTCCTATAAATGTTTAGCATCATGCCACTATTTAATTTAAGAAAATTCCATCTTGGCGGCAAGCATAAATGAAGCTTCAGTTTCTTATAAGGCTAGACAAAAACGCGAAATTTCTTCATAATATTCATAATAGAACAAGGGCGTTCATCAGACTGTAAATGGGCAAAAAATCGGTATTTTTGGCTGATTTATGCCTTTATTTGCTGTCCGGTGAGCGCCTTTTTTGAAGGAGAGTTAAATTATTATGAGTATCATGGCTAAAAATCTTCACTTTAAAGATATAAACGAGCGCATTAAAGCAGGCGGAGCCTTCGTGCATATCGAGGATTGCTTTGGGCAGCGTTTTATTGGCAGCGCTTTAAAAGAAAAAACTTTGAAAATTGACGGCACGCCGGGAAACGCTCTTGGCTGTTACCTCGACGGCGCTGTGATTGAAGTGCATGGCAACGCGCAGGACGCGACAGGCGACACCATGAACGACGGTAAGATTATCATACATGGAAACGCGGGTGACGCTTTGGGTTACGCCATGCGCGGAGGAAGCATTTTTGTAAAAGGAAACGCCGGATACAGAACAGGCATTCACATGAAGGAATATTGCTCAAAAGAGCAAAATATAGAAAATAAGCCCGTAATTGTTATAGGCGGAAAAGCCGGAAGTTTTCTTGGCGAATATCTCGCGGGCGGGCTCATTGTGGTGCTTGGCATTGGAGCGGAAGACGCCGCGCCTGTCGGGAACTTTACAGGAACGGGAATGCACGGCGGGAAGATTTTTATCAGAACGAACAAGGAATTAATCGCCCTTCCCGCGCAGGTCGCCGCCGAAGTCGCGACTAACGAAGATTTAAAAGAAATAGAACCCTTAATAAAAGAATTCGCCGAGCTATTTGGCATGAATGCGGCTTCCATTTTAAAAGATCAGTTTTTTATTTTAAGGCCTAACGCTAAAAATCCATACAAACAGTTATATACTGCGAATTAAAGGTAGAAATTGCCGTGTGCGGAATTATCGGGTACATAGGAAAAGAAGACGCTGTCCCCATCATTGTTGAGGGATTAAAAAAACTTGAGTACCGAGGCTACGATTCCGCAGGCATTGCCATCTACGGAAAAAACGGTTTTGATCTTGTAAAACAAAAAGGACGCCTTGCCGCTTTGGAAGAAAGGCTTACAGCTCGTTCAGCGGAAAACAAGACCCTCTACGGACACCTTGGCATAGGACACACCCGCTGGGCTACTCACGGTGAACCTTCGGACATTAATTCCCATCCTCATATTGGAAATAAAAATAAAATCGCCGTTGTGCATAACGGCATTATAGAAAATTACAAACAAATTAAGGAACGACTGGAACACTGGGGAATTTCTTTCGCTTCGGAGACTGACAGCGAAGTAATCGCGCAGCTTGCCGAGCATTATTATGAAGGCGACATTATCGACACTGTTATTAAAGTGTCAAACGCTGTGGAAGGTTCTTACGCCCTTGGTATTATGTGCATAGATGAACCGGACACGCTTGTCGCCGTAAAAAAAGATAATCCTCTTATTATAGGAGTAAGCGACTACGGAAACTTTATCGCTTCCGATGTGCCCGCTGTGTTAAAGCATACAAACAAGGTTTACTATCTAAACGATAAAGAAATTGCCATTCTTAAAGAAGAAAGCGTAAAGTTTTATAATTTGGACAAGGAACTTCTTGAAAAAAATATCGAGACAATAACATGGAGCCTGGACAGCGCCGAAAAAGGTGGCTACCCGCACTTTATGTTAAAAGAAATAATGGAACAGCCCAAAGTGCTGCGCGACACTATTCAATCTGTGCTTGGCGGCGCGGATAATAAAAATGTTCTGGATAATATTGATGTCAAGCGTTTTAATAAAATTATAATTACAGCCTGCGGCTCGGCGTATAACGCCGGAGTTACCGCGAAGTATGTGTTCGAAAAACTGTGCAGAATTTCTGTTGAGGTGGAACTCGCGAGCGAGTTTCGTTACAGGGACGCGATAATCGACGAAAAAACTCTTGTCATTTTGGTAAGCCAATCGGGCGAGACAGCTGACACAATAGCGGCAATGAGAGAAGCGAAATCAAAAAAAGCCGCTGCTCTTTCTATTGTTAATGTTGTCGGCAGTACGATAGCGAAGGAAGCTGATTATTGTCTATTTACGGCGGCAGGACCGGAAATTGCCGTAGCGACAACCAAGGCTTTTTCCGCCCAGCTTGTTTTATTATATATGCTAGCGATTCGTTTCGCTCTTAAACTTGGAAAAATAAATAAAGACGAAGAACAAGATTTTATCGGGCAGATTAATTCTTTGCCGGATAAAGTTAATTTTCTGCTTGATAAAATTGGTTCTATACAAATGTACGCTTCTACCTGCGTTGGTTGTAAAAGTATATTTTTTATCGGAAGAAACATCGATTACGCGATTGCTCTGGAAGGCTCTTTAAAGCTTAAGGAAATTTCTTATATTCACTCGGAAGCGTACGCGGGCGGGGAATTAAAGCACGGCACAATTTCGCTTGTAGAAGAAAATACGCTTGTTGTGGCGCTTTCTAATTGTGAATATTTGCATGGAAAGATTATGAGTAACGCGCAGCAGGTTATGAGCAGGGGAGCTAAGGTTCTGCTTATTGGGAATTGCGGTAAGCAGGAACAGGACAACGAAAAACTTTATCACATCGCTTTACCCGGTATTCATGATCTTTTTTCGCCGTCTTTATCTGTTATTGTTTTACAGTTGTTCAGTTATTATGTAGCCGCGAATAAAGGCTTAGATATTGATAAACCGCGTAACCTTGCCAAAAGCGTTACCGTTGAATAAATTGGAGGAAATATGAAAGAAGTATTGGAATTTGTAAAGGAAAACGATGTAAAATTTATCCGTCTTAATTTCTGCGACATATTCGGTTTCCAGAAAAACATTTCGATCATGGCTGATGAGCTTGAGTCCGCCTTTGTAAACGGAGTTTCCTTTGACGCCCATGTAATCCAGGGGTTCAGAGACGTAACAGAATCGGATTTATTTTTATTCCCCGATCCATCAACATTGGCCTTTCTTCCATGGCGTCCCGGACCCGGAAGAGTTATCCGTTTTTACTGCGATATTAAAACGCCCGATGGTATGCCATTTGAGCACGACACAAGATCTGTGTTAAAAAAAGTAACAGAACGCGCGAAAAATATGGGTTATTCATGCAAGGTTGGAGCGGAATGTGAGTTTTATCTTTTTCATCAGAATGAAATAAACAAATTATCGCTTGATACTCTGGACAAAGGCACTTACATGGATATCGCTCCGATAGACAGGGGAGAAGATATACGCCGCGAAATCTGCCTGACGCTTCAGGAAATGGGAATAAAACCCGAAAGCTCTCATCATGAACAGGGACCGGGTCAAAATGAAATTGATTTTAAATTTGACGACGCTGTAATAAGCGCGGACAATTTGCAATCTTTTAAAATAGTCGTTAATACAATCGCTTCGCGTAACGGTTTAACAGCTTCCTTTGTGCCGCGTCCGCTTGCCGGAGCTCCCGGCAACGGAATGCATATAAATCTTTCCCTGTTTAAGGATGGCATTAATATTTTTAAAAACGTAAAGGACGGTCATTCAAAAGAAGCAGAAAGTTTTATCGCCGGTGTGTTGGATAAAACGCCCGAGATTACGCTCTTTTTAAATCCGATTACAGATTCTTATGAGCGTCTTGGAAAATTTGAAGCGCCAAAGTTTGTGTCATGGTCTCATCAAAACAGGTCTCAGCTTATTCGCATCCCCGCCGCTACAGGTGAAAAAGTAAGAATGGAACTGCGCTCTCCCGATCCTATGATAAATCCTTATCTTTCCTTCGCTTTGATAATTTCCGCGGGGCTGGACGGAATAGAAAAGAATATGCCTCTGCCTCCCGCTTTTGACGGGGATCTTTATTCGTCGGATAACGAAAAAACAAAAAATCTTGTTCCTCTTCCCGATACCTTAAGAAAAGCGGTTGATCTTGCCGAAAAAAGCGAATTGGTAAAAAAAGTGCTTGGAGAACCGCTTTATTACAAATATTTAAGCATAAAGAAAGAAGAAGCGTGTGAATTTTCCAAGGCGGAAGAAGAGAGACGGCTTTACGAAAAAAGTATTCAAAACGTTTTGAACAGGATTTAAGGGGCGGTAATTAATGGATATCGGAGGATTATCTGCGCTTGTAGCAGTGAATTCAAAAAAGAAAAATCCGAATGAAAACTTGCGGATTATTTCCGATGTTTTGGCTTCGGCGTCCATTAATAATATAGATACAGTTTCTTCGGCGGGAGAAGCGCGGAGAATACTTTTAGAAAGAGATTTTGATATTACAATTATCGACGCGCCGCTCCCTGATGAATCGGGCGAAGAATTAGCCCGCTATATAAGCGCTAAAGGTTTGTCACAGGTGATTCTTGCCGTTAACAGTGAACACTTTATCGAGATAAGTTCTATCTGCCATGATGACGGTATACTTACAATTTCTAAGCCTATAGACAGAAATAATTTTTGGTCCGCGCTTTCGCTCGCGAAGTCTGTTAACAGTAAATTAAAAAAAATACATAACGAGAACGTAAAGTTAAAACAAAAAATTGATGACATTAGAATTATCGACAGGGCAAAGTGTATGTTAATTTCTTATTTAAGTTTATCTGAGCAGGAAGCGCACAGATTTATAGAGAAACAAGCAATGGATTTACGTTCAACAAAAAGAGCGATAGCGGAGGAGATTTTAAAAACATATGCAAACTGATAAACTTCATGAAGAATGCGCGGTGTTTGGTATAAGCTTAACAAGCGAAGAAGCTGTTGGTATAACTTATAACGCTTTACTTTCTTTGCAGCATAGGGGGCAGGAAGGCGCCGGCATAGCTGTGGCTAATAATCGCAGCATTGTCTGTTTAAAAGACGAAGGACTTGTGAGCGAAGTGTTTTCCGGTCCCGAGCTTGCTAAACTTCCAAAGGGTAAAGTCGCGGTGGGGCATACCCGCTATTCAACAACAGGGCAGAGCTGCAAGGAAAACGCCGGGCCCTTTGTTACCGAGTATCTGACAGGCAGAATCGCGACAGCTCATAATGGAAATGTTACAAACGCTAAAGAGATACGCTCCGAGCTTACGAATCTGGGATTAAATTTTAACGCGACAAGCGACAGCGAAGTTGTTTCTTCTTTACTTGCGTACTGTATAAACATGGAACATAGTTCCCTGCAGGGAGTTGTTCACGGCGCGAGTTTGCTGCGCGGAGCCTTTTCGCTCATTATTGTAACAAGCAAGAATAAACTTATTGCTGTGCGCGACTCAAATGGTTTTCGTCCTCTTTGCATAGGAAAAAACAACTTAGGCTGCGCTGTCGCTTCCGAATCCTGCGCGCTCGAAACTTGCGGCTTTGAATTTGTCCGCGATGTTAAACCCGGCGAAGTTGTATTAATAGAAAACGGAGCAATAACCAAAACATTATTTATAGAGCAAAAAAAATCAGATAACGCCATCGCGGTAAACAGCGGAGAAGAAGGCTGCGGCGGGCTTTGTGTTTTTGAATATGTTTATTTCGCGCGCCCGGATTCTGTTATTGATGGTTTAAGCGTATACGAAGCGCGTTATAACATGGGGCTCGCGCTCGCGAAAGAATACCCCGTGGAAGCGGACGCTGTCTGCGGCGTTCCCGACTCCGGTCTTGACGCCGCGTACGGTTACAGCGCGGGAAGCGGACTCCCGCTCATTACAGGATTTGTTAAAAACAGGTACATAGGGCGAAGTTTTATTTATCCAACGCAGAGTAAACGCGACAGCGCAGTAAGGTTAAAACTCAATCCATTAAGCGCGAATATCAAAGGAAAGAAAATAGTGCTTGTTGACGATTCTATCGTGCGCGGAACAACAAGCGAAAAAATTGTAAAAACTTTAAAAAACGCCGGAGCGCAAGAGGTGCATATGCGCATTTCTTCCCCGCCGTTTCGCCATACCTGCCACTACGGAACAGATATCGACAGTGAAGAAAATCTAATCGCGAATAATATGAGCCTTGAAGAAATCTGCAAAAAAATCGGTGCGGACAGCCTTGGTTATATCAGTATTGACTCTTTAAAAAACGCGTGCAAACAATGCGCTCTGCCGTTTTGTACAGCTTGTTTTACCGGAAACAGCAAAGAGCAGTATGAAAGAAAAAATGTTTTTGAGACATAAAACGCGTTATAAAAACATTACCAAACCCTCAAATTCGCACGAAAAAGCAGAATTCAAGCCAAAAGAGCCCAAAATACCTAGACACCTCCCCTTCTTTTTACCATAATAAAGCAACATGAGTAAAGATAAAGCTTACCTTATATTGGAAAATGGGCGAATTTTTGAAGGCGAATTCTTTGGAGCCCAAGGCGAAATAACAGGAGAGATTGTCTTTACTACAGGAATGACAGGTTATCTGGAGACGCTTACAGACCCAAGTTACCATGGGCAGATTGTAATGCAGACTTTTCCCTTAATTGGCAATTATGGCGTTATCCCCGAAGACTTCGAAAGTTCCGCTGTTGGCGCGAGAGCGTATATTGTTAAATATCCAAGTAAAACCCCATCAAATTTTAGGAGCAAAAATAGCCTTGGCGCTTTTTTAAATGAAAAAGGTATTATCGCTATTTGCGGCATCGATACAAGAGCGCTGACAAAAATAATCCGCGAAAACGGCGTAATGAACGGGAAGATTACTCCTGTAGAACCTTCAAAGACTGACATCAAAGAAATAAAAAAATATACCGTGCATAATCCTATTAACGCGGTTTCTTCGAGCGTTTCAGAAAAATATAAACCTGAAAATTCGCAAGGAGTAAGACGCGTTGCTCTTATGGATTTTGGCGCGAAACGCGGTATTGCGGCCGCGCTTGTAAAAAGAGGCTGCGAAGTGCAAACCTTTCCGCATGATACAAAGGCGGAAGATATTCTAAAAATGAACCCGGACGGTATAATGTTGAGTAACGGTCCCGGCGATCCTGCGGATCATGCCAATAAAAAAATACTTGATACACTGGACGCGCTTATAAAAAGCGGTATACCAATTTTTGGAATCTGCATGGGGCACCAGCTTCTTGCTCTCGCTAACGGATACAAAACAAGAAAATTAAAATTCGGGCATCGAGGCGCGAATCAGCCTGTTAAAGATACACAGACAGGGCGTGTATATATTACAAGCCAGAACCACGGCTACGAAGTTGTCGCGAATGATTCTGACAAATGTAATTATTCCTTTGTTAACGTAAACGATGGAAGCTGCGAGGGATTGGATTACGGAGTTTCATTCTCTGTGCAGTTCCACCCGGAAGCGTGCGGCGGACCCTTGGACACTGGTTTTTTGTTCGACAGGTTTATGGAGAGAATTGCAAATGCCGCTAAATAAAGATATAAAAAAAGTTTTAGTAATTGGTTCAGGCCCCATTGTAATAGGGCAGGCGGCGGAATTTGATTACGCTGGAACACAAGCCTGCCGCGTGCTTCGCGAAGACGGCATAGAAATAGTGCTTGTTAATTCAAACCCCGCTACAATAATGACAGATAACAATATCGCGGATAAAATTTATATAGAGCCATTAACCCTAACCACCGTAAAACGCATTATAGAAAAAGAACGCCCCGACAGTATTTTATCCGGCCTTGGCGGGCAAACAGGTCTTACCCTGTGTATGCAGCTCGCGCGCGGCGGCTTTCTTGACAAATACAATGTGCGTCTTTTAGGCTCGTCACCGGAAACGATAGACAAAGCGGAAGACAGAAAAATATTTAAAGAAACAATGGAGAGCATAGGGCAGCCCTGCGTCCCCTCGGTGATTGCTACGGATGTGGAAACCGCCGTTAAGTTCGCGAATGAGATTGGCTACCCTGTGATTGTGCGCCCTGCTTTTACATTGGGCGGCTCAGGCGGAGGCAGTGCGGCAGACGAAAGACAATTACGCGAAATTACAGCTAACGGTCTCGCTCTTTCCCCGATTAAACAGACGTTAATAGAAAAATCAATCGCAGGCTGGAAAGAAATAGAATTTGAGGTAATGCGGGACCGCGCGGGAAACGTAATTACAATTTGTTCCATGGAAAACTTTGATCCTGTCGGCATTCACACAGGCGACAGTATTGTAATCGCGCCCTGCGTAACACTCGCGGATAAAGAGTACCAAATGCTGCGCACCGCGTCTCTGGATATTATTAAAGCATTAGGCGTCGAAGGCGGCTGTAACGTGCAATTGGCTCTTGAGCCAAACAGCTTTGAATACGCTGTAATCGAGGTAAACCCGCGCGTTTCGCGCTCCTCCGCGCTTGCGAGCAAGGCGACAGGCTACCCAATCGCGAAAGTAGCGACAAAAATCGCCGTTGGCTACACGCTTGATGAAATTAAAAATGCGGTTACAGGCACCACCTACGCCGCCTTCGAACCTGCTCTTGATTATGTCGCTGTAAAATTTCCAAAGTGGCCCTTTGATAAATTTGTTTACGCGAACAAGGAGCTTGGCACGCAGATGAAGGCGACAGGTGAAGTAATGGCGATTGCCGACACTTTTGAAGAAGCGCTTTTAAAAGCTGTGCGCGGCGCGGAGATAGGTTTAATAAATTTAAATATGCCGCGTCTTGCCACGAAAAGTGACGCGGAAATTCACGCAATGCTTAAAACAGTAACGGATGAGCGCTTGTTTGTATTATACGAAGCGATAAAACGCAGAGTTAGTATTGATGAATTGTATAAAATAACTAAAGTAGATCGTTGGTTCTTAAATTGCCTTGTAAATATTTATGAAAGTGAAGCGAATACAAATGGAGCCAATAATCTCATTTATAAAATGGTAGATACCTGCGCCGCGGAATTCGAGGCAAAGACACCGTATTTTTATTCAATTGTAAATGGCGAAGAAAACGAAGCGCTCCCGTTTATAGAAAAAAGCGCGAAAGAGCGAATCGTTGTTCTTGGCTCAGGGCCAATACGAATAGGGCAGGGTATCGAATTCGATTACGCCTGCGTTCATTGCGTGTGGACATTAAAAAGCATGGGTTACGAAGTAATCGTAATTAACAATAACCCGGAAACAGTTTCAACAGATTTTGACACAGCAGACAGATTATATTTTGAGCCGCTTTTTATTGATGACGTTATGAGCATTATCAATATCGAAAAACCGATAGGCGTAATTGTCGCGTTCGGCGGCGGAACCGCGATTAAGCTGACAAAAAAACTTCACGAACGCGGCGTCAGAATTATCGGTACAAGCGCAGAGAGCATAGACATTTGCGAAGACAGGGAACGCTTTGACGCGCTTTTAGAAAAATTGGAAATAAAACGCCCCAAAGGTTTTGGCGTAATGACAGAATCCCAAGCGCTTGACGCCGCTTCTAAACTCGGCTTCCCGGTTCTTATGCGTCCTTCCTATGTACTCGGCGGACAAAACATGATTATCGCCTTTTCCAACGAAGATATAAAAGAGTACATGGAAATAATTCTGCGTCAAACGCAGGATAATCCAGTTTTAATCGATAAATATTTAAGCGGACGCGAAATTGAAGTTGACGCGATTTGTGATGGTACAGATGCGCTCATTCCCGGCATTATGGAACATATTGAGCGAACAGGCGTACATTCAGGCGACAGTATCGCGGTTTACCCTGCTATTGATATTGATGATGAGTTAGCTGATAAAATATTTGAAGTTACAAAAAAAATATGCATGGCGCTTGAAGTTAAAGGGCTTGTGAATATTCAATATGTGTTATACGAAAACGAAATATATGTAATAGAAGTAAACCCAAGGGCGTCGCGCACTGTTCCCTATATAAGCAAGGTTACAGGCGTTCAAATGTGCGAGCTCGCGACAAAGGTAAGCATGGGAGAAAAATTATGGTCTCTTGGTTACGATTCAGGCATCGCTAAAATTCCTCCGTACATCGCTGTTAAAGTTCCGGTCTTTTCATTCGAGAAACTCGCCGGTCTTGATACGCACCTGGGGCCTGAGATGAAATCGACAGGCGAAGTATTGGGGCTTGGTAAAAATCTGGAAGAAGCGCTCTACAAGGGCCTTGTCGCCGCGGGTTATAAAATGAAAAAATCAGGCGGCGTGCTCTTAACAATTAAAGACGGCGACAAGGGCGAAATTATCGGCATGGCGCAGAAATTTTCTAAACTTGGATTTACTTTGCACGCGACGCGCGGGACTGCGCGTTTCCTCGCGAAAAAAGGTTTTGAAGTTGAACCCACAGATAAAATATTTGAAAACCCGGAATTTAACACCGAAGTTTTACTCGCGAGCGGCAAAATAAGTTATATCATTTCTACATCAGAAAAGGGCAGGGATCCCGCGCTCGACGATGTTAAGCTGCGAAGAAAAGCGGTTGCTCTTGGAGTTCCGTGTTTAACTTCGATTGATACGGCTAACGCCCTTGCCGATTCGCTTCTTTCCGATTACAGCGAAATAAACACAGAGTTAGTTGACATTAACAACTTAAGAAAAGAGCGCGTTAAGCTGCCATTTACCAAAATGCACGGCACTGGAAACGATTATATCTATATTAACTGCCTTGGTCTTGTTAACGGCAAAGCGGTAAATAAAATGGAATTAAATTCGCCGGAATCGCTTTCCGCGCTTTTATCTGACAGACATACAGGCATTGGCGGCGAAGGGCTTGTTCTGATTCTGCCGTCTGAAACAGCTGACGCGAAAATGCGGATATTTAACCTGGACGGCAGCGAAGGCGCGATGGCAGGTAACTCTATCCGCTGCGTAGCAAAGTACCTTTACGACAACGACATTGTAAAAAAACGCGATATGCGTCTGGAAACCAGAAGCGGAATAAAAGAAATGACAGTATTTACGCATAACGGTAAAGTGTCGGCTGTAAGAGTAAACATGGGACGCGCCCAATTAAGCCCGGAAAAAATTCCTGTAAAACTGACAGGCGAAAGCGTAATCGCGAGAAAGGTAAGCATCGGCGGAAAGGAATATGAAATCACCTGCGTTTCAGTGGGAAACCCTCATGTTGTGGTTTTCTGCGGAGGAACTCAATTAGAAGCATGCGTAGATTTTATCGATCTTCAGTCTATAGGTCCGCTGTTTGAAAACGATCCGCTTTTTCCCGACAGGGTAAACGTCGAGTTTGTAGAAATAATGGATACAAATCATTTAAAGATTCGCGTTTGGGAAAGGGGAAGCGGCGAAACGCAAGCCTGCGGAACCGGAGCCTGCGCCGCCGTTACTGCCGCTGTTTTAAACGGACACTGCGAAAAGGGCAAGGACATTAAGGCGCAGCTTCCCGGCGGCGAGCTTATCGTAAATTATACCGACGAGACAATCTACATGACAGGTGACTGTGTAACAATTTTTGATGGAACAGTAGAGATTTAACAATGCTTAAAGATTCGAGCAAAATATTCGCGATAGCAGTGCCGATTATCATTCAGCAATTAAGCCACCAAATGCAGGTTTGGGTAGACAGGGCTATGCTTGGACATATTAATCCCGAATTTTTTTCCGCTGTTGGTAATTCATTGGTTCCATACTTTGCGATGAATTCTATAATATTGGCGATTGCTTCGGGAACAACAATTTTAATCGCTCAAAGCGTCGGTGCGAAAGATTATAACCTGAGCCGCAGATACGCGGAATGTTCGTTTGTAGGTAATTCAATATTCCCGGTGTTTGCCTTTTTATTTTTCTTTTTTGGCGCTCCCACGCTGTTTAAATTAATGGGAGTTCAATCTCCAATTTTTGAATACGCGTGCAGTTACATTAAGACAACATCATTTACTTTGTTAATTATCGGAATTATCGCGACATGTTCTTCTATACTGCAAGGTATTGGTTTTACAAAAATGATAATGGTTACAGGTGTTATTACAAACGTGTTAAATATATTTTTCGACTGGGTTTTAATTTACGGCAAGTTTGGCTTCCCCGCGATGCAAATTGAAGGCGCCGCCTTAGCGACTGTTATCTCGAACTTTTCCGCTCTGCCGTTTTTACTTATCTATGTAATAAAAAGAAAAAAGATGCCCTTTAAAATAAAGGTGCGTAACATTTTTAAATTCGAGTTTAATTTATATAAAAATGTTTTTAAAATGGGAGTTCCTTCGGGCGGCGAATTCGCTTTATGGAGTTTGGGGAATTTATTTATTGTTTCCTTCCTTAACAGAATTGATATAATGGCAGCCGGTATTTATACTTTGCTATTTTCTATCAAGGGGCTCGCTGTTATTTTATACAGCGGCTTTGCTCACGCTGGTTTAACATTAGCGGGGCAGAAGACAGGAGAGAACGAGCACAAACAGGCAATCAATATTGTTTTTAAGTGTTTAAGTTTCGCGCTTATTGTCTGTACGGTTGTCGCCGCGACTTTCTGTGTATTCTCAAAAAACATTTTAAGCCTTTTTACATCCGATATGTCACTTGTAAACTTTGCTTCTCCTTTTTTAATATTTGTAACTTTAACAATGTTTCCGCAGGCGGTTAATATTGTTTTAGGATACGGCATTCGCGGCACAGGCGATACAAGATGGATGTTTTACACTCAGGCGTACGGCACGGTTCAAATAATTATCCTGTGCTATATTCTTATTTTTGTCGCTAACCTTGGTCTTTGGGCTGTATTTATTTCCTTCCTTGTAGACGAGTCTGTCCGAAGTATAATTAACGCGCTGCGTTTTTGGAAGGGAAGAGAAGTGTTTTTATTAAAGCCTTTTGTAAACAAAAAATTACAGGAAGGAAATTAAGTAATCTTTTTTAAATAATTTTTCTTTCCGCGGCTATGCGAATGGCGCCGGCGAGATTTTCCGCGCCGAGCTTCATGTAAATATTATTAATCGACATTTTAACTGTGTTAATGCTCAAGTTCCGGCTTTCGGCGATTTCCGAGCGGGAAAGACCCTGAGAAAGATCTATAAGTATTTCTTTTTCTCTTGGAGAAATTACAACAGCGTCAGTAATTCCCTTGGCTTTTTTAAATTCGGTAATTATGTGTGACAGACGTTTCGCGTAGGACGCGGATTTGCGGTTTATATCTTCCAGCCAGGGTTTTGGTATTTTACAGGCTGAGTTTTTTAACGCGAAAGTCGTTAAAGTGCGCATATCTTTTCCCATTTCTATAAAAGGCATGATTATTTCGTTGGGATTCGCGTTGTTGTACGCTTCTTCAAAGGAAGCAGCCGCTTTTTCTTTATCTTTCATCTTGTAATAAATACAGGCTTCCATCGCAAGCAGTTCAATTCTTCCGAAAAGGTATAGAACGTTTTTTTTCATTTCATGAATGTATGAAAGAAGGCGAGAGTAGTTCCGCGTTGCATAGCAGTAACGCGCTTTCATTTGATTTGCGAAATTTTCACCAAACCTTGTGCCTATAAAAGGATAAAAATTTTCTTTAAGCCAATCGGGAGATTTTTCCGCAAAACCAAGAGCGCAGTAATACCAGCAAAGAGATACAT
>Ga0209755_10003592_pt1 | contig 19247 bp, 11 predicted proteins | sample TergutCo191P1_FD_187301 | JGI IMG/M metagenome (GOLD analysis project Ga0209755, IMG submission 187301) | Cornitermes sp. P1 segment gut microbial communities from Petit-Saut dam, French Guiana - Co191P1 (SPAdes) (version 2) | ecosystem: Host-associated > Arthropoda: Insects > Digestive system...
AAAGGGCTCACTGCGCGACATATATATATATATATATATGTCGTTCAGCGGCTAAGGGTTAACTTTGCTCAGAACAAAGATGAAACTGCATGTACATGTAAGTGAGACAAACTTACTTGGATTTTCCAGTAACAGTATTAGCTATTGTTCTCAGAATATTTGGTGGTTTGATCAGTTCCTTTAGAATGTTTGATTCTGTTGCCAGTGGAAATCCATTGTCCAGCATTTCATCAAGGAGCTGAAAATAATCCATAAAGTATCATAATGTCACTGCCATTTAGAGGCACACAGACTGTTACAGTGGCTGTGGTCTGATAACCACCTGGAACAGCAAAAAGAACTCTTAAATATCTGTCATTATAGCGGGTGCTCTGATAGAGATTCAAACTGGGTACTCTCCAAACACAAGTCACATGTGTTAATGCGAACCATGCCTACTTGGTGATGGTGCAATCTGTATCTGTTAAAGCACATATGCTGGTTTGGGGGATGTCTGCTACATCTATGGCTATGCAATGTCAGTCTGTGGAAAGACAAAATAGTTTATTGGCTGGGCAACAGAAAAATTAGAAGTATAGAGAAGTAGTATGATTTTAGATTCTTCTTATATTTCTATAGATGTTTTGGGTATACAGAATAGTTTTGATGTCAGGGAATGAAACATGTAGGAGTTCTCCCTGTTTTTGATGTAAAACGACTACATAGATACATAAGAAATTGTGCATTTGTTAGTGAATTATTATAAATTAGAAAGTTAGAGTATGTCAAAACATCCAGTTCATCCAACATATTGCATACAGCAAACGGACAGATTATTGTATAGGACGTGATTTATCATCCTTACCTCATAAACTACAACATAGTGTTCTTTGATAATGGACTCTGTACATTCACTGAAGTAATCTTCAAATGTGTCTACTACGCGATGAAGAAACTCAATAACAAATAATGGAGGAACTGCAAAGCAAAATTCATAACATTACATGACAACTACACATAACTATTTCATCAATTTTAAAGCCTACATGTGAGACAGGTAAAAACCTACCTGTCAATAATACAGTACAATCTAAACACAGCTGAATGTTGATGTTATTGTATATAAAAACTTATACCACAGCAGGCAGCACTGTGATCACTGTTATTCCAATTTACAGTGAGTTGCAGTCCATACATTTAAGTTCAATGCACTGCAACTACTGTTAGGCTTTTACGCCTTATATGTAAAGATGGCGCTGGATATGTTTTCCACTGACTCACTGACATATGTCACATCTAACAAACAAAGTGTTAATTGCATGTCAAAGTTTTATAACTCAAGCAAGCTGATGACAAGTGACTTGCAACAGTTTGTCACATAAAATTAAGTCCCTATACATGTTGGTAAAATCTACAGTAGCTAACTAATTTACTTCACTGAGCAGTTATTGTTTAGGAGGTCGTGGGTTCAAATACAGGCCAAAAAGCCCAGTGGACATAAGAGTTTCATAGTTTTCTCAAATCCCTCCTGGCAAATGCTGGAACAGTACCACAATTCAGCATTAGCTGCTACTCACAGTCATTTGGTTGGCACATGAAGGTCGGTTTCTGTAAAACAATTTCCTACAACCTTTCATTTCTAGATATATTCATATATGCTCATTGATGATATCTGCTACCAACTCTCACAGTTGACAAAAACAAGTTTTAAATGTCAGACAGTACCCATTACATGTTTTAAGAAGTTAAAATGAATCAGAGTGCCACACATAGCAATTCAGGTTTTCTACTGTCATGAAAGAAAAACAACCAACCTTCTGTCATGCAAACAGCAACAAAGAACATGCAACATCGATGAATACTAATTAGATAATGATGTGGAGTTGCAATAACTGGTGGCATATCTTCAGGGCTTCCAACCTTCCTCTGCTGATCAAAGAAGTAGTCGCATACTGAGCGTGACACGACACTCTTCCAGTGTTTCTCCATAAACACATCCCTGAAATAAACAGCACACTTAACAAGTATTTTACAGAACTAGGACCAGATGGTCATCCTGTAAAATGATAATCCCAATATACATAGTTTCTTTCAACATGCAACTTTGCACCATACAGTGCAGGTTACATAGTGACCAAAAGGCTGATGCAACCTGTTCTGCAGTGCTTAGTCCCACATAAAAAAAAAAACCCTTTGCATTCCTATAACATAACTATGAACACTATGTCTAATTCTTTTAGGCCTGTTTAATGACACTACAAATAACACAGGTTACATGAGTCAAAAACAGGCTACTATGGGCGATGAACTGGTGAGTACAAGGTCATGGCCTATTTTAACCCTTTAAAGATGAAGCGCAAACTGCTTTATTTAAAGACCCAGTCTGTACTGTGCAGTAAATACTTTTCATCTCGGTTATAAAACATATCGGTTAATGGTGTAAGTAGCACAAGTCGCCATTTGTTCTAAGATATATACAAAAAAAAATAAATATGGTGTGGGCAGAGCACACAATTGTTGAATGTTAAACCTGCTGGTACATCACATAACCAGTAGGTTTTAAGAGGTTAAGCAGCATCTCATGTAAACACCTTCCTTTCCATGATTACTGGGCAAATGCTGCTGCTATTGTATGATCACACTACAGGTGTAAAAATTTCTAATATTTAAAAAATACCTTGACAAATAAATTAATGAATTCACACAAAGTGACTACTTATTACTCAAAACAGCAAATCATAGGGGAGGGGGACAAAAACATGCTCAGGCAAAAGCCAAGCTAAAGTGATGATTTAAGCTCAGAACCTCTGGAATGTGAAGCAGCAGTACCCCTCTTGCTGGATATCACACTGCATGTGGAAACTCATAATTTTTTTGGTATCATCCTCAAATTTACTTGAGGAAAACCTGCATCAGCAGTGCTTGGTCTTGGCCCGCATTCAATCTGGGAGCTTAAATGCATCAAGCACCAGTTCTAAACACTACTGCACACCATGCACCAGATGGACAAAGAGGATTAGAATTTAAACCTGTCCTTTCGTTATACGCCTGGGTTGGTTTGAAATATATTTACTCGCATACGTAAAGAACAGGGTCCATTCACGCCAATGGCGACCAGCTATTATATAAAATTTAATTCCCTTTCTAGATCAAATGCTGAATAAAACTTACATCGACTAACAGAATGTTCGAGGTACTGTACAAAAAAAATTCAAAACCAGAGATTTATTTGCACCAATCTACAGGCCGGCAGTCAATGTGTGTATTGAACAACACACATTTACAACAGTCTGTTCTCTTGCAATAAGAATACGTACACGCAATATTTCGTCGTCCAAAATTTGTACTATTCATAATAACGGACTGCTTAAAATTAACCTCCTACAGTAGCACCCAAACGGACACCGTAACCTCACACACACATACACCATGCCTACTTACCCGGATGAATTAATTATAAACAGACTGTGAATCATACTAACAAAAAACACTATCACATTAATGTTACTAAAAAAAAAGTGCTGCAATCTAATATATAATTACACTATTCGTTGCATAAACTACCCATATCTCTCGCTTGCTTAGCGCACAACTCATAACCCCACATTTGACACGACAACAGGTTAACATAAATCGGAGATCATCATGGATAACAGTTGGAGATAATGCGCATGGGCGTTTTACGAGCTTATACGGATCATGGATGAGATACAGACCTAATGGTACAGTAGTTCTGCCTGTCTGCTGTACGTGGCGCTGGTATTGTGGCACTGACATGTATAATCTGCCACCCGCCTTGTCGTGTAGCACTGTGACACGTCTGATTTGAGTTAGGTGAATTTCTCAATCCCATTCCATGGCATAATGCAGTAGTAGTATTTACAATGAAAATACTGTATACGTATTCCATTCGACATCATCGCATGTGGCAATGGTCTGTAGTATCAGCTTGATATTCCCCTGTAAATTTCCCCTCAGGATCAAACTTTGTGCCATATGACCTGCTTTCATCCAGTCTTAAACTGTAGCTACACTGAGGTACTGAGTATGATGCCTATATGTTATTTCAAGTGCGAATGTTATACTACATCAAACAAGGTAGGAAGTCATATCGATGTCACTGTTCCCCATATATCAAATGTGACTTTTACCTCTCTCTCCTCGAAGGGGGAAGAAATAGGCTATTACGATTACCATGTTGTCTGTGTCCTTCATTTGAACTTTTGAACCAGATGACTTATATAATTTAAAGCTTTCATGGCAACTAAATTCAATAAAATATCCTCAGGACAGCAGCCTCACAAGGTGGTCAAAAGGTGGGGAAATCAATGTTTCAAGGAGCATCTCTGTCCTCCTCATCAGCTAAATGACTACCTCTGAAAACCGTCCACGTCATACACGATGTAGACAGAATTTGGAGGTAGTCAGTTCCCTGATGAGGACAGAAATGGTCCTTTAAGCATTGGTTTACTCACCATTTGACTACCTCACGCAGATGACTGTCGAGAGTCATTATGAACAATATGCCATTGGGAACAAATGCAAAATAACAAACTTTCTGTAGCTTTAAGTAACATGTTGTAATGAATGTCAAATTTGTAATTTTAGTTTGTATCAAATAGTGTTTAACTTCATGTAACTTTTCATATGTAGGAAACGATGGGTCACTCACCATCAGCCTCAGCAAATGCTTGAGTTTTTTATACCTTAGATATACCCAAGCCTGGCAGCGACGTGACAGTTCACTAAACCTTACAGAATGCCTGATTTGTTAACTTGCCTCTAAATAACGCAGTATCAAGCAATGATCAACATCACTCATTCACTTACGTATTTGGTTACTACTGGCTTACTCAAATTGTTAATTTGCCAGCTGTTATGTATCCACATATTGAAGAATTAGTGAAAGCAGTATACATTTGTTATAAGGATTTTGCTATGACAACTGTAATGTTATACTGTCTGCTGTTAATTCAAGGTAAGTTGTGCTGACTGTCTTTGAAATTATTCTTTAGTTGAGCAAGTTTGGAATATATTTGGTAACATTTTAACTAAATTCAAAATTGTTTAAGCATTCTGGTTTATAAAAAAAGAGGCAAGATAATTTATTTTATTATATCTTGACATACAGTGATTTTGTAGATTAAATCCCCTCCCCCTTTTGTTTACTTATTTAAATTACTAAAACACTTTACCGTGTTGAACTATTCAGTTGACTATTTTACTTGTCCTTGGGTCCCTACTACTAAACCAGTGTATTGTCAGAATTGCTGAATGGCGGCAACTTATGAACTACCCAGCGATTCCTGAGCCTCGCCACTATTTGTCTAGTGCTATTCGGGTAAACACTGGTGGAATCTTTGTCACCTGAACAGCATTACAATATGAACTAGGCACATGAATATGGTACGGAGATGGACCATATACAGGCTTGCTTAATGTGAAGGCCCTGGTTCAGTCTGAGGCCAGTGAATGTGGTATTTCTGGTGGACACATTGGCAATGGAACAGGATTTTCTCAGAGTACTTTGTTTTTTTCCCTGCCAGCATAATTACACTACTCCATAGTTACATTTCGGCCCTCTACCACAATTCTACATTACCTTAGCAACTGACATTCTCATTCATTTTAAAATGTCTATCTCATAAACATGCCCATGCATCACATATGAAATAATGTTAAGTCAACAGTTACAGATACTGCAATAATGATAAATTGAGAAGCTATGCCTGATAAATCTGTACTTAAGACTAAGTTCTTCACAAAAGATAAAGGTGTTCGTGGTGGTGGTGATGATGGTATGTAGAATTACAAGTATACACAACAGGAAGGCCTGATGTGAGGTCTGTTTAAAGCCCCTTATCTTTGTGAAAACAAACAAAAATCACAAATGTACTTCCTTAAAGTCACTGAAGCTAACTTCAGCATACTGCAGAATTTGTTACAGCAGTTTGAAATGTGCGCCTATATGCAACAGATGTTAAGTCTTGAAAATTACCTTCTATTAATTAGTCAGTCTGATGTGTCCAGAAAAAGAAGAAAACGGAATCACTCATATACACACTTACACTTAGATCCAAGCTGAAAAGTATACAGCATTGAATGACCACTGCACTCCACCATTGATAGAACTGCAGCTACGCTGTTGTGCACATTTACACAGCAAATCTTCAGTGCTTCTGTTACACCAGACACAGGAAACTAATACTGGTGCAAGAAATAAGATCCTACTGGCATTAAGACATTTATGCACATTATCATCAATGCACATGTAGTGTCTTCCCTATCTAAACAATGACTTAGACTCCGTCAAGTTATCTCGAGGAAAGACACTATAACCTATGGTAGATATTCGCTGCCACCAGCCAAGGACACTTGGCAAACCTAGTTACAGCAGGGACTCAAGGATTTATAAACAGTAGTCTAGTTAAATCACAATAAGTAAAAGTAAAATGTACATATTCTAATTGTAAAACTAAAATTTACGTAACAATATAAACAAAGTAATAAACACCAAACCAAATCGGTCAAAACGTAACATACGTTATTCAAACAATTAACTTGCCCTTTCTATCTTTACAAACCAAAGCGCATAAATTTGGAATAAAGTCAAAATATAATTGCCAAACTGCTCAACTCTGTAAAGTAATTTAAATTGTCAGTCAATGTGCCTTACCTTGAACTAACAGTAGAAAACACAACATTGTAGCGTGTAATGCATGCTACACACATATATTTAACTTTCTAAATTCATTCAGGGACAGTATATTCACAATACATTCACTAAAAAAAAGGCAGTTGTCACTTCTCAGCTGAGAATGATTCAGAAATGAGAAAGGCAGCAATTTCAATCAATCCTACAATAACAGTTTATATACAAAGACTTGAATATACTGCACAATCACCATTCAGTAATAATATGGAACATACACACAGTGCGTGAGCAAAACAAGAAACTGAAGGAATCACAGCACACATCACTTCATATTAGATTGTTCTTTATGCAGTACACAGCAATGTTTAACAAATAACCATGTAAATATAATTAAAATAACAGCAACTGTTATGACAATGTTGCAAATGAACATGGTCAAAACTTATTAACAAGAACACACACCACTCCTACTTCAGTGCAGGATGTGCTGGAAGGTACATTGCTCACCTATCTGTCAGGCTATGAGTGTAGTTTTGTTCTGTAACACACATACAAGACAGATTCTATAAAAAGTTTGGCAACTAAAAGCAAACACTTAATGCAGTCTTGAATTGTTGTGTCTTGGCTGCGCACTCAGCAGTCTATACATGACAAGTGCACACCTCTCAATCCCTTACATTTTAATAAATGATTTAACAAACAGCAAGTAGACATACAAGTCTACACCCAGAAATACTGAGTTCATAGGGCCTTATATAGTGTATAGTTTAAAATTAAAAGTAACAGTTGTACTATTATGCATACAACCATGTAGCAAGATAGGCATTTTGCAGTACTTTCTGGTTTTCTGTTTGTCTTGAAAGTTACAATTCCTGTCTCTTTCCAGGTATTCTAGCACCTGTGTAAATGATAAATTATCACTGTTCATAAACAGATCAACTGCATTACTACAGACCCATTCAAGTGACACACCACATATGGCAACCGTCACACAACATGCACAAGCATCGTTGTTGGCCAGTCAAACATATCAACTGTTTTGCACTACAATCTGCAAATATGGGACTGCCAAATACAGTTCCTAATGAGTGTTCACTGAACAAATAAACAGGTATTGTCGAACATTTAGAAATGTGCTTTGAAGGAGTATAATTGAACATGTACAGTTGAATATGACTTATAGATGTTTGTGTTCTTAGTGACCTGGCTCTTATCACATCCATATTTCAGCAAAAAATTAATGTCCCTGTTAGAGTTAGAGGAGACACTATCTATATGGAATTAATATATTTTACTACAGAAGTACGAAAGTAAACATAAGGAATCAGAGAGTGTATGTACCAGACTGAAAGCCCATTAACCCACCACTGTATAGCATAACTGTGAAAGTGCCCAAGCATAAAACATTTAATTGAAATTAATGATAAAACTAGTAAATCATTCATGAAACAAAAATTCATACACATGCAGCACATCTTTACTGTGTTTACATATTTAATTCAAGGTGTGCCAACAGTTACTGTGTAGGAATGAATTAAAGTTACAGAAATTTATTTTTAAGCATACATTTTATATATCCAACAATGTGAATATGATGCAAAAAAGGTAAAGGTAAAGTTGCCCCTGTGCATGCCATAATGGCATATAAGGAGCAGATGTATAACTCCACTCATTCTTAACCACAGCATTAGGCAAAGTGAGTGGTTTGTCTGCCCCCTTCCCAGGAAAGAGCCTCCCTCTTACCCACTGAATAGGAGGCTGGGTAGACCCCAGAGCTGGTAGGATGTTTTGAAGAGGAAAATCTCTTGCCAGGAATTGAACCATGGGTCATCCAGTCCACAGCTTAGTCACTACACCAACTTGCTATCCTGTCTCCACTATAGTATGTCACATTAAAAATATATGCTTCACATGATGCAACCTCCTATTTTTTACAACTGGCACAAACTCATGCATTTTTCACTACAGACACTTCCCCACACCCATCTTATATCAAACGCTGTTGTAAAGTAGTGCACCTCTGCCATAAAAAGTCTGACAAATTAGGGGGCTTAATGTGATACACCAAATACCTTAATGAGCACTCAGTCAAGTGCCTGGTCTGATGCAAAACCCCAACTGAAGTCTTAAACTGATACATACACCACACAAATGGCAGCTAGGGAAAAATGACAGTGCTTGTGGAGAAACCTGCTTCAGTGCTGTTTTATCCACCAAGTATTCTACATGGACTGCCATAGGTCTGAAACTGGTATGATATCAACATCTAACCACATAAGCCACTGCATGACCTTAATGTTATGACTAAACCTCTTTAGCATATAACTGCACGTGTGTGTGTGTGTGTGTGTGTGAGGGGGGGAACTCAGCACACAGATGTCTGCTTGCAAGAAAAAAGCCTATCACACTGACATGACACAGTAAATTTAATTGCCCTCTGCCATGCTTAATACCGTATGTAAAACACAATGTGTATTTGACATTTAAATTAACTGGTTTTGTAGAATCAGGATACAGGAATTCAAATGTTGAGCAGTGTATGAGGTGATTAGAGCTGTACCCCCAGCAGAATATACATATTAATCAAATATGCATTAACCCACTTACTTACCCTTCTCTTAGAAGCAAGTATCACAAATCACCCCGATGTCTTTCACACGCACAATCAAGTGGTATGATTTACTGGCTGCAATTACTAAATTATTTCACTGACTGACAAAACATGGCATGCAATGCTTTTCTTACAGACTTCAGGCTCTCAATTCAGCCATAACACAATGCATCTCATCTTCAGCAAGGTCAACAACCTGCACCAAAATTGAGTGTTTAAATTAAAAAGCTGAAAAATGGCAATTCAAAGCACACTCAACAGGGAATCAGGCCAGTGGAAAAGAGTCATTAACAGTAATGGACTTTGTTACATTATAAGCCATGATTCTCCGCTGCCAGTGTGCTTCTGCTGAAGAAAAAGAATAAATTTATTTTTTTTATTTTTTATTTATTTATTTATTTTTTGACATTTTTCTGGTTGTGCATCTCAGTAATTAACCAACTTGATGCACAAAAGTTTTGCTCTACAGTAAGTTTATTTCATGCCTCTACATGTTTCAAGCACCATGTGCTCATCATCAGGAGGTCAGAATTGCACTAATACAGCCTCTGGTATCATCACACCTATAGATGGCCATCTCATGCATAGGTTGCAAAACAACCTATGCACGCGACAACCATCTATGGGTGTGATAATACCAGAGGCTGTACAATGCAACTTTGACCTCCTGATGATGAGCACATGTGCTCCAAACATGTACAGCATGAAATAAACTTGTCGTAAAACAAAAATTTTGTGCATCAAGTTGGTTAATTACTGAGATAAATAAATTTCTGCTAGTTTTGAGATAAGATCAAGGTATCAGTTCTTTGAAGTCCTTACACTGTGGTATACGAAATGTCATCTGACAAAAAAAAATGGTAAATGTGGCTGGTGATTGTAGAAATGCCTGACGTTTTTTGTATGATGCATCATGTTAACAGAAAATGTGTTAATAAAAAACAGAAATATCTAAGTTTGTTCCAAAAAACTGAGGTGGTAGCAATTATAAATGCCTCAATGCCTTCTGCTATACCATTTAAAACCCTACACCCAAATGTCCACATTCAGGTTAACTCCAGCAAAAGAAGCATGTATAAAACCCTCTCCAAACAATACATAATAGCATGACATGGAAGATGATCAGTCATGCATAAAATTTTTATCGCTGAACCAATAACAGCTTTATTACCTGGAGGTTAAGAGAAAATGCTTTCCTTTGTCCAAAAATGACCTATATTTAGAGAAATGGTTACATAGTGGCACAGTCGGTAAAGGCACTGCGCTATAAGAGAAGGTCGCGGCTTTGATTCCCGATGGGGTCACTAGGACTTTTCAATGATTTGATTTTTCTGGCTGCACTATAGCTCTGGGGTTTACTTAGACTCTAACACAAATGAGTACCAGGGGGTAAAGGAACCCAGTGTGTAAGGCTTCTTGTGCCGACTGTTTAGAAAATCTGGGAGACTCAACCCCCTGGAACACTAAGGACCTGTCCAGGTCCTGTACAGAGATAGCTTTAACTTTTATAAAGAAACAAAATGAGTGAAAATTAAAAAAAATTTCATCTACTATTTATTGAAATTCATAAACTTATAAATTCTTTATTTGCCATTTCTTTCACATAAAAATGCCAATTAACTCATCAAAATTTATATTTTGCAATGGAGACCTTTCAAATGCTAAAAGTGCTGCATTATTAAATGCTTTCCATGTCTCTACACTGCCAATAAAACCATCAACAACAAATCTGTGAAGTGCAGTGGGAGAATTCTATGACATACAGACGTCACTACTGACAAGATGCAGGAAGTGTTCAAATTTATTTTCAAAAAACAACACAATCAATGTCCTCTGCATACATGTAAAACAATTTTTGTATGCAGTATGCTTTCTTTACCTCAAACCAATTTCATATCTCTACTCTCACTCCCATTTGTACAACTTAATTAACAGCCTTGCCAACTTTTCATTTCAATTAACTGCCCTCAGCTTCATCAGAGAAACTTTATTCCTTTACCTTATACATTTCTCAGTTGAAACTTCCTGAGGACTAAATACACATTCTACTATAGAAAATGTTTCCTTTTGAACAGATAATCATCTGAGGTCTCCATTCTCCTGGAATGTGGCATCACATCACTAAGCAACTTGCATTTGACATTTTGAGACAGTTTGGTGGCCTCATATTTCAAGGATCACAGAACATAGAGCCCCCACAAAGATTGAGTCCAAATTGTTCTTGCAACATCGAACACCAATCACCCAGTGACTTAAAAACACACCCCAGAAGAACAAAGACCTTAACTGCACAAATGCAGATGCCTAAAACTCATACAACCACTTCTTACTTTATTGGTGGAAGATTCAAGACAAGTCAAGTCTACATCCATCAACAAGCGACCATCTTTAAAGTGCCGTAATTTGTTACCATAACCAAGTGTTTGCAACAAATTACTCCACATAAGCGGCAAAGAAATGTTTGCCTCAACTCTAGTGTGTACTGTTTAGGTAAGGATTTTCCATAACTGAATCTGACTCATGTGAAAGACACGAACACATCATATGTGATCGCCAAACCCAGTCTCCAAATGAATTCAAAACCAATATTTTGTTAAATTAGTACAAAGACAATATCTGTGTTCAATACAGCCACATCATGGCTCAGGCAGCTAGTTGCTGACCTCTCACCATGGATGCCTCAGTTCAAACCCAGGCCAGTCCATGTGGGATTTGTGGTTGACAAAGTGGCACTGGGATAGTTTATTCTGACTGGGTACTTGAGTCTTCTCTGTCAGTATCATTCTGCCAATGTTCCATACCCATCCTTCCTTCCATCCATCCATTCATCACTTGTGGATGACAGCATCATTAAATAACACACTTCTAAAAACTTGAATTATTAAAATATATTCATTTTAATACTACTTTTATTTTTATAATTTTCTGTGGTATTTGGTACTAATTTATTACACATCCCATATGCAGCATAAACGTGAAGTGGGGCATCTTAGTCATTTTATGCAGGTGGACAATTATTAACCAACTTTCTCCTCCAACACAATGCTGACCTACTACAATGATTACCAGAGGCTAATTCCCCAAGCGTATGAAACTACTACTCATGTATAATACTACCATAGGAATGTGCGGAGATCTAGCTTCTCCTCTGATACGTGTTCATAGAAAAGTGCTCGGACAATATTACATGAAGTCAGATAATGCTAACATCTCTGGAACAGGATTTATCTTTAAATATACGTGAATGGGATCCCACAGCGTTCCATTTTCAGCTGTAGTGCTATGTACAATTACACTGTCTAACAAATTATGACAAGTTTGTATGTACAAAAACATGACATGAAATAATTTTTTTTTTCTGGGCATTTGTGTCATACATCTGATGTCAACACAGCCAGTTTTGTTTCCTTATTTGTCACATCTCCAAGTATTATAGCTTACAGACACCACATTTACCTCCAGATCAAACCACTTAGCATTTCTAGTGCAGCCAGTATTGCTATCCAAATAGCTGGCAACTCAAGGCAGACAAACTGTATACATTATATCATAATGATAATATTTTTGCCCCAAAACCTTCAATAAAACACAACACATTTTAAGAAAAAAAAAAATCATTTCCCTGAAGTAGTAAAGTATATGCCACAGGAGTCAACATATTCTACTACTGTCTTGAAATTTTAATGTGATGTTCTTTGTTTACTTCTGCTACAATGCTATATATACCAAGATCTAATGTCATGCAGCCGGGAACACTATTTTTTTAACCAACACACAAATCATTTCTGGCAAAATATCTCACCACTGATCCTTAGATTATATTTCACATTCTTCCACAAATGCTAAGGCTGTCACTTGATGCTACACACATGTAATGCTGCATCTCTATTACAAACACTCCCCAACTTATGCAATTTCAGACTTGTACAATTAAAATAATGAAACAAGCACCGGTCTTTTCCTTGAAGGAATGAAAGCACAAAGTGTCAAAAAATACTGCTGGGTGATAACACAGGCAGTAGAACAGTTGGATTGCAGCCAATGAGTTTCAAATATGTTTGAGTTTTGATTTTAACTGGACTCCCATGTATATATACATACATATATATACACATACATACATACATATACATATATATGTACACAGTTGACTTTATGTATACTCAATTTGACTTCAACAAAGCTGGATTTGTAAAAGACCTTCCGGAATGTCACCATTGCATAACTCAGGGAGTGTCTTTACTTGTATCTACTGATGAAGTATTCTTCAATCTGCCTTGTGGCTACACTTTGCAGCATTTAATTCTTCCTCCTTTATCCAGTCTCTTATACAAATATCACTGAAACAGTACTTTTTATTGCAGTCCAATTATCAGCTTACTCTGTCCCTTGAAATTGTTGTGTTTCACTAACCACAAAAGAGCATAAGGCATATCAGTGTTCATGTTTAGAACAAGTGCACAAACTGATTTGTAAACTGAGGCTGCATGTGATGGGAACAGGAACTTCTGAAACAAGATGGCACTTGGAATAGGTTGCCAAACTTGCAGACCTCAAGAATTTGCTGAATTTCGTAAGTAACAAATGTGTACGTGTATGTAGGATACTGAAAAAAGTAGAGTGCATTAAGAGGTGACTAAGGAAAAAATTCTGGCATCATTAAAATTGATGGTAAATTCCACCACGTAAATTCCCGATCTTTATTCAGGTAAATGTAGTATCTGGTAGTTTTATTCTTGTAGAGGCCACTTCAATTTCATGTCCATTAAGCAGGAGGCAGTTAATGAGCAGAGTGGTGCATACATCACAAAACAGAAATTCAGGCATGTTCGCAAAATTGCAAAAAGCAACTCTTAGCTTCATTATGTCTGTCTGTTCGCATGGAACAACACAGCTCCCACTGGATGGATTTCATGAAATTTGATATTTGAGTATTTTTCAAAATCCTGTTGAGAAAATTCAAGTTTCACTGAAGCATGGCAAGAATAATGTATGCTTTACATTAAGATGTATGTACATTTATGACAATATCTTGCTTAACTCTGCTCAGAGTGAGAAATGTTTCAGACAAAAGTTGAAGACAAAATCAAAACACGCATTTTGTCTCCAATTACTTTTGCCCAAAAATCATGCCGTTTTTTAGATAATGTGGAAAAATATGGTACAGTCAGACAGGCCAGACACAATATAATACCACACGTGTGTGTTGTACGGTGGATAACTAAGGCTATAAACACACACTCATAATAAATAATACTCATTGCTTTTCCATGGCAACAATGGTTATGCGAACGCACCTCAATGTGATGTTTAAATGTACACTGCCTGTCTTGTTACTGCCCATGAACCAAGAGTAACAGAATGGGGGAGCTCCTTGTACACAAATATTAAGGCCCCTTATAATTGTGGAAGAATTCTTCCTAGTACTTCTTGCAGATTCCCAAAGTAATGCAACAGAGTAATAAAACTGGGAATACATTAAGCTTATACAAACTGATCATACACGTCTCGCCGTCTCATATAAACATGACTAAGACTATCATACATTATACAAGATCTGCCAATAACAAAGGAGCTATATGCTATACACAAAAAGTCTAACTTATTAAGATGATTCAAATTTGACTCAACCATGTTAAAATGCCCTGAAATAACACTGTGAAAATGGGGAAATCCACAGCTGTACCCATTTAAGAATACCATTAAACTGAAAATCAAAAGCTCTGTGCATCAATATGACATTTTTACTTCAGTTATAGTCTCACATAATATTACTGGACTACATTAGTTAAACACACTTTAACATTGGGAAGTTAAATTAGAGCCATTTTACAGTTTATAATTTACAAAATATAGCACATTATGTTATATCTTATTGGTAGACCCTGCATTTGTTTATACAATACTTACAATTCTGTTACTTTTGCAGCTCCAAAAGTCCTTGGGTGTAGGAAGAAAATCTTATACTTCAGAACCGCAAGTGTGGCTTGTTCTTGATCATGTGTCTGAAAAAGAGAAGAACAAGAATATCAAGTGCTTTTCTTCATACTTTTAAAAATACAGGATAACTGTTCCTTCTGCCACACAAAATGTTCTAATTTTAGCAAAACTTTAAAATCTGAACAGATGGTGTTTCAAAGTACGTCTAAAAACAAATGATAGGCACTGTAAAAGTCCCTTGAGCAGACTTCAGGTCTGGCTCACTGCAACCATGACTTTTCCTCAGGGGCTCCAAATGAATTAAAACCCTTTCACAACCATGCTGAATTCCACTTTAATAATTATCATTAAGTTCATAAAGTGGTTAAACAAAAGGGACAAAAGAGAAATGGCAGAATTTAGTGATGGCGGAAACTAATGTCAGTGAAATTTGCTTGAATGGAATTAGACTGTTACTGCAAGTGGATGAAATTAATGATGCTCTAAATATACTGTATTTCAAGGCAATAAGGGCTGGAATACAAATGAGGGGTGCCACAAAAAAATTGATGAAGGAGGAGCACTGGTTTGACAAAGAATGTACAGAAAGAAAGGGTGAAACAAGAGAGGATTTAATGAAACTCAAGAGAATGATGAAAAAAGCAGAATAAAGTACTGGAAGAGAAGAAAGAAATATTACAAGACCATGGAGAATAAAAGTGAAGTATAACAAGCCAAGGAAGCAGAGCACATTAAGAAATTAGTTAAACAGAAGAAACTTCAGAAAATATGGTAAGCAGTAGGGAAAAGTACGAGAGAAAAGGAACCCACTAATTTGAACTGTGAGCATGAATACAGGGGTTTATATGAAACTTAGATAACAGATACTCAAGACATAGCAACACAAGAGTACTGACTGTATGAAGACATAACAGAGAGTTTATACTGTGAAATGAAGATTAGAAACTCCTGTTTTATAATGGGATACCAGAGAATTAAGTACTGTTACACAGCAGCGTGGTGACTAACCATGGTTGCCTTGATAATGGATGTACAAGAAGCTTATAAGAAGATGCAATCATATACACACCTATCAGAACAGTACTTAAAAAACTTCAGGGTGTTGGTTTACAACACAAAACTGATTAACAGACAATCAGTTGATTTGGAAGGTAAAGGAACACTAGCAGGAATACTGCAGTTTAAGAAATAGAGAATAAGTCAATAATGTTGCTGATTGAGATAATTTTTGAACACAAAGGTACATATTGTACAAAACCCATCACAGTCCATTGTGATGGGATGAAAGCACAAGTAAAACTGCAGCACATAAAGAACAAGTCATCATGTCGATGCAGACGTGGGACAAGCGAGGGCAACAAATAACTTTTATTTCCTGAGATCTTAAATTCTCATTAATGTTTACCAGCTGACATGGCACAATACACCACAAAACATGAATCTTCACTATCTCGATTTCCTTCTCATTAGTTGGGTGCAGCATCTATATAACAGGCAATTACACAAGTAACTACAGTATTTATCTTTTATTATCAATTCCAAGAACAGCAGAATGCCTGAAAGCTTCACAACTGCAAGGCTTTCAAGAGAGTGTGCCTGTTCTTTCAGATGCTCCAGAGACAAATTCCATAAGCAAGCTTACTGAAGATGATGTGGAGAAGTGGATCAATGCTGGTAAAAACACATCTGTTGTTGCAGAGTTCACTGATGAGCAACTAATCCAGAGTATTTTCAACCTAGAGAAGTCATAAGTGGCAGAAAAGGACAACACAGAAGACCCTAAAAGCTATACATGAAAGCAGGCTTTGGTTATTTCAAAACCTGCTGAATTTGCAAAATCCAGAGCCATGACACTGTAGCAGAAGTGATGAATCTGCACAATACTTTTTACCATAAAAGAGCTTCATCAATGAAACAGGCAGATCTCAAGGACAAGCTGAAAAGGCCTCCAAAAGTGCCTTTACTTCAATTCTTGTGGTATCTCCCGACCTTGTCTCCTACTACATAAAAAACTTTGATCATTATAGGTACTGTCCAATAATCTGGAATATTTGATAATCTGACACCTGCCCAGTTCCAAATTTGGGTTCCAAACTGAAGGAATTCTTCTGTACTTTTTATTTTTACATGCTTGAAAAATATTTTTTTATTATAAACAATAACACTGTAACTCTATTATGGAATCGGTTGACATAATTTCTGTTACATCAAACAACTTGATACTCATTCACAATATTCATTCGAATGACTAGTTTACTGCATGTAACATGGATAATTTTAAATATGAAAAGACAGGTGACATACGTATAACGTAACAAAGAGGCGTGTTTGTGCAACCACTGTTAAAGTGGAAAGCAAAAATGATTACATATTATGTGTGCGTGTTTGTAGGCTTAAGTATACAGCAAGCAATGTGCGTGCACTACATTGCCATCTGTGGCGTGTCCGGCTGTACAATATTTTTTCACATTAGCTCATAAATGGCATGATTTTTTAAAACAATTTACTGAACATAAAATGTGTGTTTTGATTCTGTCTACAATGTTTGTCTGAAAGATTTTTAATTCTAAGAAGAAAAGAGCAAGATATGATCATCAATGTATATTGGACTTCATGTAAAGTACCACCTGTTATTTTGTCAGATTCAAATGAAACTTGAATTTTGTCAGTTTTTAAAAAATACTCAAATATCACATTTCATGAAAATCTGTCCAGTGGGATCTAAGCTGTTTGTGCCAATGGACAGAAAGACAGAAGACAAACAGACAGACAGACGAAGCTAATAGTTGCTTTTCACAATTTTGTGAATGTGCCTGAAAACTTGATACTCACTTTTTATGTGAATGATGGCTCTCTCTATTAAAAGTACTGCACACAACCACACTCACTACTGAATAACTGACTCACTTATCTAGTTTCTCCCAGAAGATCATTAATGCAGCACGATCCAAATGACGTTTGGTACGAGACAGTTCAATGACGTGTACAGCCCAACGACCTACATTAGTGTCCAACTTCATTTCATCATACTTGATATGAAATGCACAGACTGAAAAAGAACAGAACACAGTTTATAAAGGTACAATTTGGTCTAACTGCAGCAGTGACCCTGTTAACTAAAAGTTACATAAAAGAATTTCTTTAATGCACAAACCTATCAGCTTCTGAAGAATGCCTCAGCTCCATGTAATTAGTTAGTACACTGGTAGATGACTACTGTTTAACTAACAGTCTGTCTGTAAAGTGGGTATATCTGAAGCACTGTCACATAAAAATTAAATTACAAAAAGAGTCTAAACATGTGCCTCAATCCTCCATCTGGGGCCAGAAATACGTTTCTCAGATGTTGCTTTTCTGTGGATGCTTCAATTACTATTACGAACTCCAACCGTAATCATGCAGACTTAAATTTGCTTCAAGCTTCAATTGCAGCACACCAATGTATATCAAAACAAAATACAGTATGTACATTATTACTACCTAAACTTAAAATTAACATACAATAATACATGCCTAACTGTATATATTACAGAAAACTGTGGTATGTTTTGGCATTTCTGCCTTCATCATCATCATACGATCATAAACCAGTTTAACTTTCATCTCTGAAAAGCAATGGCAAATGGTCTAGCATGCCATATGGTGGTCTCTGAGCAGCGATTTAAATGTACATATTAACCCTCAGCCGCCGGAATTAAATCTTTTTCGCTGGATTTAAACCCCACCCCCCGACCACTTTAGTGGCCATTCAGCTATTTAAAGGGGTCACTGTGCGACATGTACATATGTTGTTTGACGGCTAAGGGTTAAGAAAGAAAAACTCCAGCTACTAGCAAAAGATACACTACACATTTAAATCAGTCACTCAAGATTAAGATTATTAGTTCACATAACAATGCAAAGCCTTTTTTTTTAAAATGAAAATCTGGTTTCTACTAGAACACACTATTCACCATTGTTTTAATGTGTCACTGACTGGATCACAAATCACATACATTTTACCATTTTCTGTTGTCCACCATAATCACACTGCCAGCCACATGACGATACATATTTATATAA
>Ga0209755_10003593_pt1 | contig 19245 bp, 21 predicted proteins | sample TergutCo191P1_FD_187301 | JGI IMG/M metagenome (GOLD analysis project Ga0209755, IMG submission 187301) | Cornitermes sp. P1 segment gut microbial communities from Petit-Saut dam, French Guiana - Co191P1 (SPAdes) (version 2) | ecosystem: Host-associated > Arthropoda: Insects > Digestive system...
TGCTGTTAAATGGGTTAGGGGGCAGGCGGGTGGTATGTTTGTTCATATGATTAGAGAGTCAAAGGAATCCACCAAAAGCTTACTTTGGAGGATTAACACGAAATAACGTAAAAACGCAAAGTATCAGTTAAATTTGCGGCACATGCATAATCGCCTATTTCGTTTATAGCTTCACTATTAGTTGCTAATGGTCCTGATTGTAGGATGAAGAGGTTTGTGTTGTCTTTTACTTTGTCTATGAGTTCTTTTGCCTCTTCAACAGAGCTGCCACAATAGGTAACGCCTACATAGAATGTCTTATCATGATTAAGCATAATGTAACTTGTAGCGGTTATTAATCCAACTAACAACAATAATACCGTAACTATTGCGAATATTTTTCTTTTCAATAAATATCATCCCCTTAAAGATAGGGGGGGGTAGTTTTTAAATCTATGCTTTAATGGATGTTTCGAAAGTGTTTGATTGTTAATGCTGAATTGTGAATCAATATTTTGTTTGGTGCTTTAAAAAATGGTTTGCTGTTGTATGAATTTGATCTTTTGCGTGTTAATGGATTTATGTAATTGCTTCTTTTTAAAGCGTAGCGCTGATTGTGTTTGTTTTTCCTAGTTGCAAGGTGTTTGTTATATCAAGGTGTGGTTTGTTGTCTATATGGTAAGTTAAGTTTTTGTGGGTGTGTCTCTGTTTGATTATGGTTGTAGTGGTTTGGTTATAGTGCAGTGTGATGATAGTGCTTGGTGGTGGCTAAATTATTTTGCAAGGTGTTTTGTTCTGTTTTGCAGATAAGTGGCTATGCAGTTTTTGAAATATAAGTTTGTGAACTTGTTAATATTTTCTTATAATTGTTCATATAATATGTGATAAACCTGTTTTTTCCTATATTGAAATTAAGAAATGCTTAACAGGGGCAACTTGGATACTGTTTACACGAGAAGATATGTCATCCTTCGGGCTATTCAACAAACAAAAAAAACAGCAACAAGCAGGTCAATTAGAGTCGGCAGCTGAGAGTATCCAAGAAAACTCTTTTAATCAAACTCGAGAATTAACATCTCCCCCCAGTAATGATTGTTCTGTTGAAGGAAAAGTGTCTGAAGAAACACCGCAGAGTGTTTCCTCAAAAAATTTGTCTATGAGTAATATGTCCGCCTCGTCTGAAGCCGCTATAGCTGTTGGTGAGCAGTCAACGTTGGAAGCTTCGGTTGCTATGTGTAAAACGTATTTAAAGGCGGTTCCTCTTCGTGACTTATCTGATTTAGAGGATATAAAGGCTGAAATACAAAATGGTAATATTTTGATTCTTCGCATTACTCCTCTTGCAAGTAAAAGTGTTGAGTCTGTGAAAAGTGCGGTAAATGAGCTTTACGCTTTTTCTGAATCTATTGGTGGTGATATTGCACGTTTAGGTGAAGAGCGTGTTGTTATTTGTCCAAAAAATATTAAAATCTGGCGTGAAAAAATGCCAGAAAAAACTGAGGTGCTACCCTCTACAGTAGCCTAACTGTTTCAAGTACACTTGGAACTACAGTGTTAACATCTGCCTTGTTTACAAGGAAATTTGCAAACCCTATTGATTTTTGTTTTTCTCCGTGAACAACAAAGACTCTTTCTGGTTTTGGTTTTAGATGTGTTATGTAATTCATTAATTGACGTTTATCTGAGTGCCCTGAAAAGCCATTAATTGTTTCTGTCTGCATTTTCACCTGTAGAGCGGCCATTTTGCCTTCGTTATCCATCATTGTAACTTCGTTAACGCCTTTTTGAACGCGTTTACCCATGGTGCCCTCAATTTGGTAACTTACAAAAATAATTGTGTTACGTTCATCATTTGACCAATTTTTAAAGTATTCAATTACTGGTCCACCTTCTAGCATACCTGATGTTGCAAGAACAATGCATGGTTCACCATCAATGATGCCCTGTCGCACACTTGGGTGTTCTACAATAGTAAAATAGTCTGATTGGAATGGATTGATTTCTTCATGCAAAATGCTATGTCGTACTTCTCTGCCCAAATATTCAGGATAAGCAGTATGTATAGCTGTGGCTTCACTTATCATACCCTCAATAAATACTGGTGCTTCTTTCATTAGTCCTCTTTTCATGTAACCGTCTATAATTAGCATGATTTCCTGTGCTCTACCCACGGCGGGAACTGGAATTAACACTTTACCTTTACGTTCCAATGTTTGGTTAATTATATTTGTTAAATGTTCTTCTGCTTCTACACGCGAGGGCATGAAATCGTCTATGCCACCATAAGTGGATTCAGTTATAACAGTTTCTATACGTGGAAACTCTGCTGTCGCTGCTTCTAATAGCATTGTTCTGCCAAACTTGTAGTCTCCTGTGTAAACAATGTTATGTAAACCCTCTCCTATATGTAAGTGAATCATTGAAGAACCTAAAATGTGTCCTGAATTATGTAATGTTAGGCGGATGTCAGGTGCAATATCTGTGACAACACCAAATCGTAGCGGTATTGTATGAAGGACGCATTCGCGTACATCTTTTTGGTCATAAAACGGTGTAACTCCCTGTTTGCTAGCTACATCTAAATAGTCCATTTGTAGCATGGTCATCAAGTTCGATGTTGGAGCTGAGCAGTATAATGGTCCATCATAACCGTATTTGTAAAGAAAAGGCACTAAACCACAATGGTCAAGATGAGCATGACTTATAACTACCGCGTCAAGGTTGTCAATTTGGAATTCTGGAGAGTCAAACCTTGGAAATGACTCAAATGGTCTGTTTGAACCGGGATTAATGCCGCAGTCTAAAAGCACACTACTTTCTCTAGTTTTAACTAAAAACGCTGAACGTCCCACTTCTTGTGCACCGCCTAAAGCGGTTACACGAATGTCTCCCACATCATATGTTTTGGGTCGAAAAATACGTTCCCCTACAGTACGAAGAATTCTCTCCCGTTCTTTACTCTCTGAGTGCAAATAATGCCGCATGTGCGTGACAATTTTTGATTTAATAGGTGGACTCCGTAAAACGTGTGGACGCCATTTTGTTTTTTTTATAATTTCCTGCAGTACAGCGCCGTTTCTGCCTATAACTACGCCAGGTTTTTTGGTTTCAATAATAATTTCGCCCAAACTGGGGTCAAAGTTGATATCAGAAATTTCTGCTTCTGAAGCAATTAACTCTCTGGTAATCTTTTCAGCTTCCCCCTCAGGTAAACGTACTGAAGGGTCTGATCTTATAACAATTCTTTTACGAATAACACTTACAATTTCAGCAATTACACTACTTTGGTCAACTAGTAATTCTGGTTTTTTAGTGTAAATTGCCAGCATTGGGCCCTCATATTCAATACGAGTAACCTCTGCTTCTCTTGGAACATGTTTCAAAATATAATGAGATATCTCTATTTTGTCTTTATCCTGTGTCCGCACCAACTTTTAATTTCCCCTATTAAAAAGCAGCTCACTTTTCTCTTGTTCTGTAAGCTCTTTGTAGCTGTTAGCGTTAATTACAATGATATTGTAACTGTTACCACTTGCAACATCACGTTTCATAGCAGCATTAACTGCTTTAGCAATTGTAGGCAGCACCTCTTTAATTGGCAAACCTTCACGATATTTATCTTCCAATATGCCATAAGCCACTGGAGAACCTGAACCTGTTGACACAACTTTTTCCTCCATTAAACTGCCGTATGGATCTAAATTGAAAACATGTGGTCCAGTTTCATCAACACCGCCAACTAAAACTTGAGTCGATAAGGGTACATAACGGTTGTTAAATAAAATAGTTGCAACTAGTCTAGCTGCAGAAACAACCGGCATGGGTCGATTCATGTTTATCTTGTAAAGTTTTGCATTTGCCGTTAATATATCTACAACTTTTTGTGCGTCAGCAACCGTTCCTGCAATAGTCATTCCTAAATGTTCGTCAACTTTGTAAACTTTTTTTCCAAACTTGTGGGCAATATAATATCCCATGGTTACCCTAGTGTCTGATGCAAGAATTACTCCATCGGTGCAAACGACGCCTATGGTTGTTGTTCCTTTAAGTACTAATTCATTAACAGCATTATTTTGTGATGACATAGATTTTCTTTCTCCCTAAAATTGATTTATAATGGATGATATTATTCTGTAGGAAGTAGCATGATGATATCTTTCTGGCAGACTAATTAATATTATGGTACACTAAAATAGACAAAGACGTCTTCTTATCAAAAAGATACTTGCCAAAAAAAAGTTTACCTAAACCGTGACTAACTTTTTATAGGCCTATTTTATGTCTAAAAAATTTTTAAACCAAAAAAGTTTAAACGCCTAAAAACCATTTTTATATTGATAACCTAGCATAACGTGAACAAATTTGGCACTATCTTACCATTATATGCAACTCCCAAGAGAAGTAATTGTTGGAAATGGAGTTATAAACAGAGTTACAGAAGTTATAAATCGTCTAAACCTAAAAGGAGTTGCTCTGATAGTCTCGGGCACAAAAAGCTATGAAGTAGCAGGTAAAAAAGTTTACAGCCTACTAGAACAAGCAGGAATGGAACCTCACGGGTTACTTGTTGAAACAACAACATCCAAAGATATAGAAGTAATCGAAAAACAAATTTTCTCTCTTAAACCTCAAGTCCTCTTTAGCGTTGGCGGTGGAACAATAATTGATGCAACCAAAGTTAACAGTGGCAAACAAAACATTCCCTTCATAAGCGTTCCCACAACAGTTTCTCACGATGGAATTGCCAGCCCTTTAGCCTCACTTAAAGGCGTAGATAAACCATACTCTGTACTATGTCATGCTCCTCTTGCAATAATTGCTGACATAGACGTTATCTCACTAGCCCCCTGGCGCTCAGTTATAAGCGGTTGTGGAGACGTGATTGCCAAATTTACCGCTGTAAAAGACTGGGAACTAGCACACAAAGAAAAAAATGAGTACTATGGCGAATACGCCGCAAGCTTAGCTTTAATGAGTGCACAGTTAATTACAGCAAATGCTCCACTATTTCAATCAAAAACCGATGGCGGCTTACGTGTTCTACTTGAAGCTTTAATAAGCTGCGGCGTAGCTATGAGTATCGCTGGCAGCAGTAGACCCTGCAGCGGCTCTGAACACCTATTTAGCCACGCACTAGACCAAATTAGCTCCAACCGCGCCATGCACGGCGAACAAGTGGGCATTGGCTCAATTTTATCAGCTTTTCTCTACAACGCAAACTGGCAACAGATAAGAGACGCCCTAAAACAGATAGGTGCCCCCACAACAGCTAAAGAATTAGGCGTAAAAGACGAAGACATAATCAAAGCATTAGAATTAGCTCCAACACTACGCCCCGAACGCTACACAATTCTGCATAAACAACAACTCAGCTATACAGAATGCAAAAACATAGCTAAAGAAACAAACATTATCCATTAAATATCTAACAAACAACCTTCCTGTGAGAATCTATATATTTATCTATCTAACATTTCTATTGTTTGAAGAAATTAGCTTCTAAAACTCGTTAAATTAAAAACTTGAATTAAAAAGGGTAAACGCTTATTGAGCGTTAGGTTCTGTTTCTTCTACTGGTGACGTTGGTTCTGCTTCAGTTACTGTTGTCTCTGTCTCTGTTACTGGTGTTGCAGGTGCTGTTGTTAGTGTTGGAGGCATTGTGGTTACTGGTTTTGGTTCTGTTTTAAAAGTTTCAACGAATTGTGTTTGTACAAGTGTTGGCAAATATTTTTGTATGTCCATGGCAATGCCACGTTTTGCGATTTGTATGCCTTCAATGTAGAATGTGTCTTCTGGCATGTCAATTGTTAGATTGTCTTCTTGAATGGCAATTTTGAATTTTTCTTCTTCAACAACTGGAACACGCCTATGTATTAGTGAAAGAATTTTTTCTTCATTACTGTCTATTTTCTTTTGAGTTATAACTTCGTAAATAAGTGTTCTTCCAGCCAAGGGTGGATTGAAGTCAAGCAGGACTCTTCCTGCACCAACGGCGCGGACAGTGGCCATTTTACCTTGGTATTCAATACGTGCTCCCATTATGGGGTTGATTTCTCTTGCTAATAATTGGCGCAGAGGAACGCGTTTAATTTTTTCTGGGTCTCTGTGGCCAAATGCTTTGTCTGCTGGAATTTCTACTGTTGATGCTTTTTCTATGTCCATTTCTAGAAGCGCATCGTCTAAAGCTTTTAGAACCCAGCCTTCGCCTATAACGACAAGTTTAGGCTCATATACGTCTCCTTCTTTGTGGAGATGTTCACTTTTTGATACTTCTTCATATGTTGTGTCAAAAACTTCATTTGTTTCCTTGACTTTTCCAGTATAATTAATTAGTATGAAGTCTCCCTTTTGAAAGGTCATTCTTGAATCATCCTTTAATATACCGGCAAATATTTCACACGCTAATAAAAACTTATCGAGAACAAACACGATAGCTTATACAAACATACTGCATTATAGTTAACAGTGGACTCTAAAAAAACTTTGCTAAATGGTCGGACTCAAATATGGCAAAAACAGTTCCATGTTTGTTTTTGAATGTGTCTTTTTATCGCCAGTTTCTGTTTAAAATAACGTCTCTACAAACGTTTCAAAAATGTTTACTGATGTTGATGAACATTTTTGATATTACAGTTCACGGTTAATGAAAAACAAGAGAACAACTCGTAACAAACAATGTTATTCCGTTAATAGCTTAGCGGCGTTCCAGTATTTATCACTAACATAATGCAGGGTCTTAATTACTGGACCTTTTTTTGTTTCCCTAACCGTTGCAGCATCAAACATGCTCTCACCTATAGCTAATGATTTTCCATGTTTTTCGTCCTTAATAACTAACAGGTCTCCTTTGGAAAATTCTCCTTCAATACATCGAATTCCCGGAGCCATTACATTTGCGCCTTTACATACAAATGGTACTGCCCCCATGTCTACAGTTATTTTTGTAGCTGCTTCTATGAATTCTGTAAAACCTAAAAATGGCAGAAAAGTCTCTGCTCTAAACATTACCGGTTTTGCGTTAACTATACAAATTTGTCCATTTTCAAATTCAACTACTTCAATGATTGCTTTACTGCCAAATATGCTCTCTAAATCCATTTTTAATCGTTGTGAGGCATCATTTAGAATTTGTTTTATCTCTTTAGATTTTAGAGCGTATCGTCTTTGTTTTAATGACATAAATTAACCTGCATATCGTAAAATTGTTGCTTAATTAATTTTTCTCAAAATCTATGCCCTTGTTAGATGACTTTTTCCTCTAAGCCTATTGAAAAGTTTGCCCAAGTCTACTTTAAGTAAAATTATCATCATGATTATAGTTAAAACTATGGACATGACAATTAACATTTCTTGACTGATATGTTCTGCGCTTATGCTGCTCATGGTGTTTCCTAAAAATGCGCCTATACCTGCAATTGTTAGCTTACCTAAAAAGTATGCACCAACAAACTTTGTAATGCTGTACTTCATTAAACCAAGTGTAATAACGATTGGCTCATCTGGTATGGGTGTTGCAGCTGCTAAATAAATTGATAAAAAAGCCCGGTTCTTTATTTTTGTAGTGTTAGCGTTAAGGGTTGTATATTTTTTCCCGCTTAAGTGTTGACTGATAAACAGTTGTAACCTATGCCGTAAAGACTTGGTTTGATCTGGTGATGTTTGTTTGTTCTCGTTTAATTGTTGACTTATAAAGAAAGTGACTACATAATGTGTGCTCTTTGCTAAAGTTGCGCCTAACGCAGTTATAATGCCTATAAATAGAAATGATGTAACGTCGCCGTTGTCTAAGGAATATCCTGCGTTTGCAGCAATAATCATGTTTGAGGGGCCAACAAATGGTATAAGGTTAAGCCCAAAAGCAACTAGAAACATGATTATGCTGACCGTTATTGATAGTATTTGTTTCCCTCTTTATAAAAAAATGTTAACGGTGTTTATAAGTGTGTTCAATAGTGCTCTTGTTTTTGTATTCGTTGTTTACATGCTATCTGTGAATTTTTTTGTTTCAATACCTATTTGGTAGTTTATAGTCTTAAAGAGATGCGGCAGTTTGTTCTTAGGATAGTTTTGAAAATTTACGTTAACTGTGTTGTCTGTGTTGTTTATGGGTTTTTGAAAGTTTGTTTATTTTGTCGTGAGTTTGTTAGCAAATTTTTGTTGCTGCCCAATGTATCTTTTATTTTTTAGGTGTGTTATTGTTAAATGTTTGAAAAAGTGTAGCTGCCTTTCTAAGAGTAAACGAGAAGGTTTAAATTGTGAGAGTTAAAGTATAGAGAGATAAAGATATTTGAGGCCTCTATATGAGCGAAATGACAACTGATATCCTTGAACAGAACCTCAATAAAATCGTACTTGTACGGTTGAAAGGTGGAAAAAGCCTTAGAGGAAAACTAAAGGGGTTCGATCAACACTTAAATCTGGTTCTAGAAGAAACAGAAGATACAACAGCTGTAGAAAATCAATTAAAACTGGGACTAATAATTGTCAGAGGAGACAACGTAGTCCTTATATCGCCTCCGCCACGGTGATTTGAATGGGTAAAGGAACACCATCAATGGGCAAGCGCGCTGGTCGTGTTGTCCACATAAGATGTAGACGTTGTGGTAGGCGAGCTTATCATGTACGTAAAAAACGTTGTGGCGCATGTGGTTATGGCGCAACTGCAGCACTTCGTCATTACCACTGGCAAAGAAAGACTCTACAACGCGTAAGAGTCGTCTAAGCCCTAAACATTTTATTTTTTTATTAATTTATGTATTACTTTAAAATTTAAAACATGTATTATTTAATATATTGCCTCAGGCAATTTTGTAAGATCTGATAAAATCATGTCCGGACTTTCTCTGGCAAGCTCTTCATGATAATATAAACCTGAGAGTAAACCAACCGTTTTTATCCCTGCCGCCTTACCTGTTTTAATATCCGTTATTGAGTCTCCTACAATTAAACAATCATCCTTTTCTACGTTAAAGTTTTGAATGCATTTGAATATAGCTTCAGGCGACGGTTTAGGCTTTACCGTATCAAGACCCGTCATAACACTTGAAAAATATTTACCTATACCAAAACTGTCTAACTCTTTTACAATCTCTTGATTTGGAACATGACGCATCGTTATCAACGCCAATTTAGCCCTCAACGAGAGAAAACCAATTGTACTTACAACATTAGGAAAAAGCCTTGTTTTTCCATACGTAAGCACATGATACGCCTGAAGATAAGCCTCTCTAAATTTAACTAAATCCCCCCAAACTAGCCCCTCAAGAGATAACCCCTGCTCCATATGCTTGGGAATTTCAAGAACAATCCGCGTCTCTGACACCTCTTGACCTATCGCTTGAAAACCAATCTGCGCCGCTTCAACATATGCCTGATAAGGATCCACTATCGTACCGTCTAAATCTAAAAAAATACACTTAGGCTTAAATTTATTTACACTCATAAGCAAAGATCCATTTTACATGCCGACTCTGCTGTTAGTTTAAAAAACATTTCTATAATAAAACCATTTTTGCCTAAACACCATCTATGAACTCTGCCCCTTGATTTTTCTCTTCAAATTCCACAATGGCATGTTCTACAATTATGTTAATTAATTGCCTCGCAGATAAAACTCTTCGTAAGTGATACATATGACCAGTAAGGCAGTAATCATAATGGGTTCTGAACGTGATCTAGACTTTTCTCGCGAGATCGCCAAGTATCTTAAACTTCTCGGTGTGACATACGAGTTTCGCGTCGCATCCGCTCACAAAACTCCTCTTGCCGTGCTAGATATTCTTAAAGAATTTGAAGACAAAACAGTTGTCTATGTCACCGTTGCAGGACGCTCCAACGCTTTAAGCGCCTTCATAGACGGCAATACCTCAAAACCTGTAATCGCCATACCCCCATACAGTGAAAAATTCGGCGGCACAGACATATACTCCTCATTACGTGTGCCCAGTGGTATAGGTTCTGTTGTTACTATTGAACCCGAAGGAGCCGCAATAGCAGTAACAAAAATATTAGGACTCAGTAACACAGATTTACTTAGTAATGTCAAAACATATCAGGACAGTAAAAAACAAGAACTAACCCGAGCCAATGAAACTATTAAAAAATTAATCTAACGCTCATTTATAATTTAATTCTTTTTTTTTGGTTAAATTTTTTGACAATGTTAAGAAAAGAGTATAAAAGTTGGAATTTGGCTTTTGATTATTTAGCTTAGTACTGATTCAACTGTCATGTTTAGGACTACTTCTGAGATGTCGCTGGCGTATTCTGCTATGCGACGTACGCTTTCGATAAGTAGTCTTAGGTTGACGATTTCTTCAAGTTTAACAGTGTGTGTTAGGATGATGGCTTCTTTTTCAAATTTGTGTGTTTGTTCTAGTTTTTCAATTACGCTTTCTGCTAGGTTGAAGTCTTGTTTGAATAGGGCTTCTATAGAGTTTTCAAACATTGTGTTAGCTAAAGTGTTTAGTTGGTTTATTTTTTCTAAAAGGTCTGCTTTTACTGGTTCTTTTAGGAGTAGTGTGTTTTCAGCCATTTTTGAGGCGTGGTCTGCGGTTCTTTCTACTGCTTTTGCAATTAGTCTATATCCTATGCATTCGCGTTGGGCGTTTAATCCTATGTCTTTTACGTTTTTTGGGTTTGCGACAGCTAGTTTTAGTAGTCTTACAATGTAGAGTCCGAATCTGTTTACTTCTCGGTCTGTTTCTATGATTGCTTTTGCGCTTTGGTAGTCTAGGTTGTTTAGGGCTGTTAGTGCTTCTTTTTGCATGGATGATGCGATAATTGACATGCGGCTAAGTGCGTTTTGGATGGTTAATTCTGGATAGTTTAGTAGTACTTGAAGTGTTAGTTCTATTGGGGTGTCGGTTACAATTTCTGTTCCGACAAGATAGTTTCTGGCAAAATTTTTTAGGTGATTACGTGTTTTTGGGCTTAAACTTTTTTGGTTTTGTGCGTGTATATGTATAATGTTATATCCGTTTAGGTATGTTGATATTGCTGTTCGCATGGTAGCGTTTGGGTTATCGTTTGGGTTTGCTTTTATGTATACTTCGTCTTTTTTTTCTTTTTTTCCAAATTTTGTGGGTGATATGGAGAGTGTGCCGTCTTCTTCTTCTCGTAGGGTCATGGAGCTGCCCTGTTTTAAGCCATTTTTGTTTGCCCATTCTTTTGGGAGTGATACAATAAATGTGGCTCCGCCTGTGACCTGTAGTTTTCTTTGTTCTTCGTTAAATTTTTCAGTTGTCTTTTCGGTCAACTTTATCTTCTCGTTATTTATTTTATGTTTCTTTATATATTAGTCGCATCTATATAGTTTATAGATTTTATGAGAGTTTATTATATAACCTGTTGTGTGTTTTATGTACAAAACTAAAAGGAATAAAAACATGAACACCAAATATACTATAGTAATTGCAATAGTTGCAATAGCCATAATTGCAGGTGCAATAGTGGCATATACCTATTCAGATTCAGGCATTATTGTATTAAACGGTACAGGCGCAAGCTTTCCCTACCCTCTTCTTGACGAAATGATCAAAGATTACGAAACTATTAAACATAATGTACAAGTAGACTATAACCCAAGTGGCAGTGGCGCAGGAGTCTCCGCCTTAATAGACAAAATCGTTGACTTTGCAGGATCTGACGCTCCACTATCAACATCTGAAACAGAAAAAGCACCAAATACACTACACATCCCCGAAACAATCGGTTCAATAGCTATAGTTTACAACATCGCAGACGTTCCCTCTGGACTTAAATTAACAGGTCAAATTGTAGCTGATATTTTCCAAGGTAAAATAACCAAATGGAATGACTCTGCTATAACAAAACTAAACCCCGAAGTTACCTTACCCTCAGACACTATAAATGTTATTCACCGAAGCGACAGTTCAGGCACCACATTCATATTCACTGGCTACCTAAGCACATCAAGTACATCATGGAAAAACGGCGAAGGACTAGGTCAAGGAAAAGCCATAAGTTGGCCCACAGGTATTGGCGCACAAGGTAACGCAGCTGTTGCCCAAACTGTCAATACAACAAAAAACTCTATCGGTTATGTTGAACTTGCCTACGCTATAGATGCCAAAATGACCTATGCAGCAATCCAAAACCCCTCAGGAAACTATATTCTACCAACACTTGAATCTACAACCGTAGCAGCACAAGCAAGAGCCTCATCGGGTCTACCTGCTGGCAGTGAAAGCTGGTCAAATGTTAACCTGCTCAACGCAAATGATGCAAATGCATATCCAATTGTCGGCTTTAGCTATATCATGGTCTATAAAGAACTAGATGACATTCCTGAAATGACACAGGAACGTGCAACTGCTATCTGTGAGTTCCTCTGGTATGTCATACATGACGGACAAAACTTGGCTAAACAAGTAAATTATGCTCCTCTACCCTCTAACGTTGTGGAAATTAATTCAGCAACTATTAAATCAATAACCTTCAACAACCAACCAGTTCTAAAGTAAAGGGTGAAAAAAAATTGAAACCACCCAATCAACAACTTTTTTCAAAAACAAAAACCCCTAAGTTTATAGATAATAATGTTTTTAAAATTCTTGTAACTAAAAAACTGTAAACGCTTGACGGTGTCCACAATGAAGTTAACTGGCGATAAGATCTTTAAAATCAGTGCTACTATAATTGCAACGTCAGCATTAGCGATTTTACTTATAACCGGATATACTTTAGCTGTAGGCTCTGTGCCTGTTATACAAAAATTTGGTTTAAACTTTTTTTTTGGGCAACAATGGAATCCTATTGAAGGCAAAGAAGTTTTTAATATATTACCCTATGTTCTAGGTACTCTTGCAACTTCAGGAATCGCGTTGCTAATAGGTGTGCCTCTAAGTCTTGGCATAGCCGTTTTCCTAGTAGAAATGGCTCCTAAATCATTAAGTGTTCCCATAAGTTATCTTGTAGAGTTGCTTTCGGCTGTTCCAAGTGTAATTTATGGCCTTTGGGGCCTATTTATTTTCCAATTCTGGATGCGCGATTATATACAAATACCCCTAACAAAATATCTAGGTTGGATTCCCCTTTTTAGTAGTTCACAATCAAGTTTGAACATTTTTACTGCCGGTGCTATTTTGGCAATTATGATAATTCCTACAATTGCTTCAATTTCAAAAGAAGTGATAAGTGCAGTTCCTAACTCTATCCGTGAAGGCGCATACAGTATTGGTGCAACAAAATGGGAAGTTATACACCGCTGGGTTCTAAGCTATGGACGATCAGGTATTTTTGGAGCTATAATTCTTGGCTTAGGCAGAGCTGTTGGTGAAACAATGGCTGTTGCTATGCTTATCGGCAATGCTATAGGTCCCGTAGCAATGCCCATTTCACTGTTTCAACCCGGTCAAACTATGGCCTCTTTAATTGCAAATGGCTTTCTAGACACCACCCGTGGCTCTCTTGCAAGTTCAACATACATAGGCGTGGGTCTAACGTTGTTGTTTATAAGTTTAATAATTAACGTGGGTGCACATGTGGTTATGACTCGTGTGTTCAAAGTTAAGGGCGGTGCAGTTGAATGATAAACAGTTACGGTTTTCGAAAATTCAAAAATCGTTTCTTCTTTATCATATGCGCTATGTGTGTAGTAATTGCTGTAGTACCCTTAGCTAGCATACTGTTTGAAGTTGTTACCCGTGGCGCACCACAATTAAGTCTAACCTTTCTTACAGCAACTGCCTCTCGAGGAGGTATAGGTCCTGCAATACAAGGCACCCTAATACTAATTGGACTAACAAGTCTTATAGGCGTCCCCCTGGGTGTCTTATCAGGAATATATCTTTCTGAATTTGGAAACAATAAATACGCTCAAAGCGTACGCGCAATCAACAATATTTTAACCCAATTTCCATCAATCATTGTCGGTATAACCGCATACGGCATAATAGTTATCACCTTAAGATCTTTCTCAGCAATCGCGGGTGTAGTAGCCTTAGCTTTCATAATGATACCTATCATTACACGAACAACTGAAGAATCTCTAAAGTTAATACCAAATAGCATACGTGAGGCCTCCCTAGCTCTAGGTGCACATAAATGGCGAACAACCCTTAGTGTAGTACTCCCCTCAGCCAAAAGCGGTCTTGCAACAGGCGTACTCTTAGCTGTAGCAAGAATTGCCGGAGAAACAGCTCCCCTAATTCTAACTATCGCTGGAAGCCGCTATTTCTTCCAAGGGTTAAACAAACAAATGGCGGCTCTACCCTTGGAAATCTGGAAAAACTCTCTTCAATCATCTCCCACATTGCAGGCTCAAGGTTGGGGTGCCGCTTTGGTTCTAATTTTAGTGGTATTATCAATAAACATTGCTGTCCGATTAGTCAGCAGGAGTAGAATGAAAACATGATGACAACCTCATCAATAGCAAAAGAAGAAAACATTTCCCAACTAAAACCGTTACAACAGGAAACCATATGCCCTACAGCAAAAATGCAAGCAATAAACGTTGATGCCTGGTTTGGTCAAAAGCAAATCTTAAAAACCGTTAGTTTAACAGTAAAACCTAACACTGTTACCGCCATAATTGGACCCTCAGGATGTGGCAAATCCACTTTCCTGCGATGTTTTAACCGTATGCATGAGCTAGTACCTAACTCTAAAATGACTGGCAAAATATTGTTAGATGGCAAAAATATTTATGATCGCCAAATGGATCCTGTGCAAATAAGAAGACGTGTTGGTATGGTTTTCCAAAAACCAAATCCTTTTCCAACAATGAATATCTACGATAACGTTGCCGCAGGTCTAAGACTAACGGGTGCAAAAAAAGATACAAATCTAGATGATATCGTAAAACGTAGTCTTGAACAGGCTACACTTTGGGATGAAGTTAAAGATGACCTTAAAAAACCTGGCACCAGCATCTCAGGTGGCCAACAACAACGCCTCTGTATAGCACGCGCTATAGCTCTACAACCTGAGGTAATATTAATGGACGAACCCTGCTCAGCTCTTGATCCCATTGCAACAGCAAAAATTGAAAAACTGGTAATAGAACTTAAACAGGACTACGCCGTTGTTATAGTTACTCATAACATGCAACAGGCCTCGCGCGTTTCTGACTATACCGCCTTTATGTATTTAGGCGAACTTGTAGAGTTTGACGAGACAAGCAAGATTTTTGAAAACCCAAAGAATAAATTAACTGAGAAATATATAACAGGAGAATTCGGTTAAAACAGGAGTGCAAAAAATTGACTAGACTCATTGATATTGGATTAGAAGACCAATCAGTAATGCTAACTAGAATGGGTGAATTAACCTATCAAACGCTCTTAATTTCAATTAAAGCATACATTGAAGGCACCACAGCTCTAGGACAGGTCAGAGACATGTCTGATAATCTGATGGTCATGGCTACTAAAGTAGAGGACCGCACTTTTGAACTCATAGCCCGCTTCCAACCAGTCGCCTCCGATTTACGCGCTATCAAATCCTACATGAAAATCGGTTACGACTTTGCACGCTACGGCAGGTATGCCCTAGACATTTCCTACATAAACGATCAAATAGATGGACTAACAAAATGTGATCAATATTTGAGAGCTTTTATTGGAGAAATGAGTGAAAAAGTTCTTCAAATGGTAAAAATTAGTGTTGATGCCCTACGTAAACACGATGTTACTTTAGCTAGCACTATAACACAAACAGAACGCGAAGTAGATGAAATGTATCTCACCCATCTGAAAAAATTATTAGCTAACGAACAAACCAGCAACAAATGCGTAATCTCTAGCACACTTATGGCCCGATATCTTGAACGCATAGCTGACCACGCCGTATACGTTTGCGAATCTATCATATACATTGTAACCGGCGAAAAAACCAATCTACGCTAACCCTTTTTATTAGTTAACAAATTTATATAATTAAGTGGTCTTCTTTGTGAGCCTTTGGTGTAGCGGTTTGTTGTTCTATTTGTGGTGAGAGTATGGTTTTTGTGGGTGTTGTTGGGTTTGTTGGTGGTGAGATTGGTTTGTGGTGTTTGGAGTGGTGAGAGTGATGTTGGTGGTTTTTGTAGTGCCTAATTAATTTATTCAAGTCGTTTATTCATTTGTTTCGTGTAGTTATTCGCCTCTGACAAAGAGCAGATAATGATTTACTGTGTAATGATAAACGCCACCCATGCCTGCAGTAGTGTAAGCAAAAAGACGCCATCCCTGTTGTTCATAGTTCATAATTGTTGGTCCTACATTTTTATGTTGTTCTACTTGTATGCTAACCCATTCTTTCATTTTGTAATTGCCTCTCAGAAACTTGTTTATTGATAATAGTTGTTTGTTGCCTTAATGTTTTTTGTGGATTGTTACATTACCTTTAATAGAAATCTAAATGTTTTTCCATTTATGTGTCCTTTAGTTGATGATGTTGGCAGTTTTCCTTTACCTGAGGGTGTTAATAGCGAAACTTTTATGCAGGCTTATTTGAAAACTCGTGAAGCTATTATAAATAATCAAGACCCCGTGGCAGACGAGTTTATGCAGAAAAATTTTTGTCAAGTGGTTTTAGAGTCTTTTCGTAAAAAATTGGCATGCGACTTGGATGTTGTTACTTTTCCACAGCAATTTAGTGGTTTAAGACAAATCGGTGATGCTGTTCATGAAGCTATGATGCAGGGTTCCTTTATTGTAGAGAATAGCAGGGCTGTGTTGCCTGAGGTTTACGTGCTTAATCGTTATGCTAAAGAGTTAAGTGACGAATTTAATAGAAAAATTTTGTTACGAGTTTGTCTTTTTGGGCCTCTTGAACAGTATTTACATGAGGTAGGCTCAATAGCTTATCCTGATGTGTTGGAGGGGTTTGCAGAAACAATTAACCGGTTTGCTAAAAACGCTGTTTTAAACAGTAAATATATTGAAACACGTGTAATTTCAATTGATGAACCCAGTTATGGACATACTAATTTAACGGCTTCACCTGAGCTAATTGTGGAAATTCTGCAAAAAGCTTACAATTTTCACGGGCCAATACGGCAGATACACTTACATTCTACTAGTGGCATTAACAATTTACTTAACGTAAAGGGGCTAGATGTTCTCTCCTTTGAGTATGCTGCCTCGCCAAGAAACATTTATGATGTGTCCAAAAATATGCTTGAAATAGCTGACAAACAGATTCGTGTAGGTATTGCTCGCACAGACATTGATTCCATATGGGCTGAGGCTTATGAAAAAGGATTTGAAAAGCCAACAGGTGACCAGCTTGTTGAACGCGTAGAAATTATCCGTAAACGGTACTTTGAGGCTAAAGAAAAATATGGCGAACTGTTAACATTTACGGGCCCCGACTGTGGCTTAGGCAGTTGGCCCAACCAAAATGTGGCATCTCTGGTTTTAAAACGAACTGTTGAAGCAGTAAAGCAACCAACTTTCTATTCAACATAAAATTAAAAATACCCCTCTAAATACTCAATTATAGTTCATGTAAGGTTTAGTTATTAAAACTTTAAGGTAGCTGATGTACTGTTGTGGGAAGAGTGGAGTAAAATGAAAATAGGTGCTGTTGATATCTCAAGTCCCTTTATTCTCGCACCCATGGCCGCAGTTAATTGTACTGCTTTTCGAATGTTATGTAAAGAAAACAAGGCGGGTCTAGTATACACTCAAATGTTTGACGTAGAGCTTATCAAAAACAAAAACAAGCGAGAAGTTAAAGATATTCTGAACATAACTGAACCTGAGAGACCTGTAAGTGTACAGTTAATCGGTAAAGATGAGGCATCTATTATAAAAAGTGTAAAACTAATTGAAGAATTCGCGGACATTATAGATTTCAATGTCGGTTGCAGCGAAAAAGAATTTTTAGCCCAAGGCTATGGCGCCCACTTGTTATCTAACCCTGCACTACTTGAAAATATTGTAAAAAAAATGGTTCAAGCCACCTCTAAACCTGTTACAGTAAAAATGCGCATAGGTATAGACGCACAAAAAATAATCGCTGTAACGCTTGCTAAAAACTTGGAAAACGCGGGAGTCAAAGCCGTTTGTATACATGGAAGAACGGCTCAACAAAAACTCGCCAAAAAAGTCAACTGGACTATAATGAAACAGGTAAAAGAAAAACTAGCCATCCCCGTTATGGCTAATGGTGATGTTACAAGCTACACCCAAGGCCTTGAACTTTTAAACAAGACTACCTGCGATTTTGTCATGATTGGCAGAGGTGCAAGAGACCGCCCATGGATTTTTAATCCTAAAAAAGCACAAATAGACAACTCTGAAATAAAAGAACAAATCCTACGCTTCATAGAATTATACAACACCTATGAGCATCGTGGTTCATCCCAAGAAGTACGAGAGCACGTATTTTGGATGCTAAAAGATTACACTACAAAACAAAACACAAGAAAAGTCTTAAACCTAAGATACATTCAAGATATCAAAGAATTTGTTTACCAACTGCACTAATGAGACTCAAATAATTCTGCAACAACTAAATTAATTATCATATCACATGTGATGATAAATTTGAAGTGAAACATAAACAAAGTTGATGCACGATAGTGTCTCATACTAAGTATAGAACGTCAAAATTTAGTGTTCACTGACATTTTTGGTCTATTAAATAGTTATGATTTGTTTTTTGAATCCGTGCGGTTTTAACTTTGCTAATTAATTTTTACAGGTTTTTAGATGTATTTTTAGTTTTTTTATCGCCCAGTCATAGTGACTTGCAGTTGCCGAAATGCAGTATTGCCCCAAGCTTGATGTTCCAGTCCATTTGAAATGTTTTTTCTCAAAAAGCTCAATATCCGTAAATTTTTCAATTAACACCATAATTTTTTCGTGACTATCTCTTACCATTTCTTTGGATGTATCATATGGTGTGGTTTGATGTTTTTCCCAAAAACAAATATTCATCTCACCATAAGTCTTCCAGTTATACGGTGAGGGCAAAAACGGTTTTTCTTCCCCCTCCTCTATGTTGCTTGTTACAAAATCAAACAAAAGCTGGTGCCACTCATATAAATGAATGAGAACATCGCGAATATTTTTATCCCTTGTCCAATGAGCCTCTTTGCCAAGAGCTTCTCCCTTAAGGAATTGTAAGAAAATAACTTGTAATTATTTATAAGATAGTTCTGCTATCTATAACTCAAGTCTGCTGAAAGCTCATGGATAGTGTAACAAAAACTCGAATACAAAAAATGCTACCTTTGCTAAACGAAAAACAAAGACGCATGTACCTAGCAACCGAAGTCGAAAGCATAGGACACGGCGGATTACGAGCCATCCA
>Ga0209755_10003594_pt1 | contig 19245 bp, 8 predicted proteins | sample TergutCo191P1_FD_187301 | JGI IMG/M metagenome (GOLD analysis project Ga0209755, IMG submission 187301) | Cornitermes sp. P1 segment gut microbial communities from Petit-Saut dam, French Guiana - Co191P1 (SPAdes) (version 2) | ecosystem: Host-associated > Arthropoda: Insects > Digestive system >...
CCTTCTATTTTATTTGCATATAATGTTCAACAAGGCGGAAATTAATTGTAATAGTGAATTGAAAGTTAAGAAAAGGGTAGTGTGGCTGGTTTATTAATGATGGTCTTAATCCTCTTTGTTCCATTTGAGAAGTTGGAATGCTGTCACTTTGGTGGTGGGAAAATTAATGGGCACCTCAATGGCCTCCACGTCTAAAGTTCCTGGCTTTTGTAACAGTGGGGAGTCTGTTTAAAGAGTCTTAGGTTTTCTCAGTGATCAAGTGCCTGGGTAATTTATTAACTGAAGATGGATAAAGTCTGCACCCATACACTTTTAAAGTGAGGAATTGTGGCATATTGTTGTACCCCACCTCATTGTGTAACATTTACTGTAGGCATCTGTTTTTACTGCATTACATCAGCACAGTTTAAATCAGGCAAGTTGTATTAACAGTTTAGATTCAGTCTAATGTGCATGCTTTTTACAGCTACTATGTGAAATTTCTTTGTGTTGTACATTATTGTATCTCATATTTAATGATGTGATGCATTAATAAAGTTGCCAGGTTATGTAACGTGTTTCAGTGTCTGTGTTATGTATGTGTGTGTGATCCACAAAGGAATCATTATCTGATGTCCCTTATCATCTGTGTACACTCATAGTTGTGAGCTCTGGTATATTTTTAATGCTATTAAATTTTTGTCATGATTTTATTGATGTACTTTTTTTCTTAAGGAGATTCCAGGTGTGGAATCTTGTCCGGGACCAAGTCATGGCCTTCCCCTCCACAGCCAGGAGCAAGTAGTGGCCTCATCCACCCCCTTCCCCCAGTCTTGGCAGTTAATTCAATAACGGCCAATATCCTTTTTCCCACAGCCTTTTTGTCCATCATATGTAACTCTTTTGTAATTTCTGACTACATGGCACTGTATAACATGTGTAGTTGACATAATCTAAAACAATTCAGTGAATTCATTTTTCTACAGTAATAAGAACTGCAGGTAATCTTATTTTCGCCATTCTTGATTGATATTTGTAGTTAGTCTTTTCAACTGTGTGTTTAAACACCTGATGTGGTAGTTGAAGAATAAAAAACCAACTAGATGTCACTTGTTTTATTTACTTTACTTCTTAGATAATCAGCATGTTTCGGGCATTAATATGTCCATCTTCAGAAGTTTGTGACTATGTTTTGAACTATCACATTGGCTGTATCTGAGATTGTACGTACCTTGGGTACACAGCACCAGTGAACACTAGCAGCACATCATATTACATATCCAATAATGTACCACACAACATGCAAGAAAACATTACGAGCAACATGCAAAAGATCACAACGGTTAAAATCAACAAACACACGTTACTAGCCACAACAAAGCCACAAAACATATCACACCTAACACACACCACTAAACACCGAAATTACGCTAATGTTAACTTCTCCATCATTGCAGAACAATACAGCCACTGTGGTAGTTCAACGACACAGTCACAAACTCCTGAAGATGGACATATTAATGCCCAAAACATGTTGAGTATCTAAGAAGTAAAGTAAATAAAACAAGTGACATCTAGTTGGTTTTTTATTCTTCAACTATCACAATGATGCACAGTCCAATAAACATCACCTGATGTGGTGTTCACTAATATGTGTCAAGTAGAAAAGACATTTTGCTGTATATATGTTCATTATGATATTAATAAATCCTTTATGAATTTGTGTATTATCTTATGTTTTTCTTCTTCTCTAGAGCCCCAATGGTTTAAAGAGGAAACACTGTGGCTGGACAGGGAGATTGTTGGATGGGCATCTGGAGAGAACATCTCTCCGCACGAGGTTTCCCGCCATACATATCCTTGCAAGATGTGTGGCAAGGTGTTCAAAACTTGCAGTTCCTTGTCAAAGCACAAGGATGTTCATCGTGGTACAACACGTTGTCTTGTCTGTAATACGGTCCTCAGCAGAGCGTCATATTTGAAACAGCACATGACCTCTGTTCATGGGCTGCCGCCACAGTGATTGCATTCACGTGTTTCCATTTCTGAGTCAGTATTGCATCATGAGGCTCAGTGAGTTCTTTGAAGCTACATGTTATGTGACTTATTTTATAACAGAAGTGTCGGCTATTTTGAAAATAAATTTAGCTATATGTGTAAAACTTACACAGTTCCAACTCTGGTAAATACATGGTTGTGATTTTATTACAAAGTTTAACTCTGCAGTTCTATGTCAACATGTGTATGGACATTATCATTTTTCAATCCAGTTTGAAATAAGTGTATACATAATATAGTATTAAATGATATTTATGGATGAAGTAGCAAATCATAATTTCATTTTGTGACAAGTGTACCAAGTTTCGCTTAGCTTTTTCAGTTGTTAATAAATCAGCAAGCTGTTAAAGACCTGCATGTTCTGTGTGCTGTTTGCAGATGTGATACCTTGGAGACAGGCCCCACCACTTCCCAAACATAGCAGTTGTGTTGTGCACATGTTCGACAAGACTGGGAGGCATGTGTATGCATGTCCAATCTGCGGTTCCCACTACAAGTTCCGGGCATCCCTTAATTGTCACATGCAGACTCACAAGATTCAGCCCATGTGCCACATATGTCACACAGTTCTCAACAGGAAGTACGACCTCAGGAGACACCTAAGAAATGTCCACAAAATTGATGAATGATGGGTTCAGCAGATATTGCTTACATTTGACTTGTCTGGTTTGATGTGTTTGTGTAATTTGACTGTGTTCTAATGTTCACCCTTTTATGGAATATACAGAAATAAAATGAATGTATGGTATTCTTAAAATATACATTTCACTGGTGTCAAATAACTTTTGCATTTATTTTTCATTTGTACCTAAAATGTTTATTTTACAGCTCCCTATGTTATTAAGATACACTTTACCTCAGGGATGGTAATTGTTATTGTGAATTATTTTGTACACAACGTGTATAGTGCAATCTGACAAAACTTCATGAAGAAGTGAGTGAAGCAAAGACCGTAACTTTAGCAGTGTTTTCTGTCATGCCTGCAGGTCGCATATGGCGTGTTGATAGACCACAAAGAAGACGTGATAGTGAACCTCCAGGAGCAAGTAACAAGTGTAAGTTTGTGTGTGTGGTGTGTGGTGCTGCATACTGCCATGCCAAAAGCCTCAGCAGTCACCTGCGTTATCACACTGGGGAGACAGAATGCTACCTGTGTCACAAAGTGCTGAGTCGTAAGACACATGTCACACGTCATCTCATGGTCAAGCATGGGATTTACACGCCAGGACCTCGAAGCAAGAAGCAAGTTTAATGTAAGGCTAATTGAGTCCCTTGTTGGAGTCTGAAGGAAACAACATACTGTGCTGTTTGACCAACAGATTTGAAACCGTACGAAGGAGTGCCAACCTTACTGTAGTAAGAATGTAACAGTATGGCTTGCCAGATCATTCTCACATGAGGTGGTTTGACTGGGTACTGCAAAATTTGTATGCTGTACTTTTTATGCACTTTTCAGATTCAGTTTTATATGCAGCACCATTTACTTTGACAATAAATAATGTCATATTTTCTGTCATGGAAAGCCATTCAGAACAAATTTTCTGAATACTGTCAGGATAATCAAATAAAGAGTGACTGGATGGTCAGGGCAATGGGCATACATGGGACATAATGACAGAGTTCTGGTCAAAAAACCTGATAGATTTGTACCTGTTAGAAGACTTAAACATGTGTGAGGATAATATTAAAATAAGTCTCAAGGAAATGGACTGGGAAGTTGTGGAATGGATGAATCCTTTTCAGGATAGGAAGAAATGATGTTCTGTTGTGAAAATGATAAAGAATCTTTGGATTGGATAAATGCTGAGCAATTGCTGCCTTCTAAGGAATGCCTCTGAGACTTGGAGTTAATTAAAGGCAACATATGAGGCTGTCAATTATATCCTCATTGATGCTTCTGTCATTTATATTTATAAACATGTTATCAGTCTGTTTCTAAAACAAACATCCTTTTGCCTGTAAGTATTTCAATCTTTACAAAGTTTTGCTATTTTTTTCTTCTACTGTTCTGCTTTTACAGGTAAAGTTTCCTATTGTGTTAAATTTCCACAGATGGCATAGGTTGGTCTTAATGTTTCTTCTTGGTAGTCCTTATTTTGGACTAATACAGTGATAATGGTTCAAAGGTTTGCGCGTGGTCTTCGAGGGGTCAGTTCCGATCTGGAGTTTGGTTTGTTCCTTTTTGTTGAAGTATTGCATTGTCTTATTTCCAGCAGCTTTAACTTTATCATGCCTTTAGGAGGAATTTAATGCATGTTTCAGCATTCTTGCATTTTATTTGCTTAGTCTGAAGCCATTGTAGCCCTATTTACCTCCTTAAAACAGTAAGATACATTGTCCATTTCCTCATTGGGTTTGGTGGGAAAGTTTTCATTTAGGTTTTCATTAATCCATGTCTTGGAAGTTATGGAATGATTTTATGGTCACAGTCTTGTAACATTCTCTGTCGTATATGTGAGTTGTGTATCTGTGATAAAATCCGTGATACTCCTTGCATGTTTTGTAGGTCTTTACTTCAGCAACTTGTATGTTGCAACTCCTTCTACATTAGCACTTTGCCTGTGCTTGAGTTTACATAGGACAGCAGTATACACATTTTATCCAACTCTAGTATAAGCCATTCTTTTTCATGTTATTTAATGTTGACTTCATATCATTTCATAATGTCTTTGTGGATCTCAGTGATTCTTATATTTCTTAAAACAAAATGCAGTCTTTTGGATCACTTTTTGTACCAAGATTGCAGCCTTCATGGAGGTGACATAGTACATTTCAAGAGAGAGGTACCTCCAAAATATAGGTTCTGTATACCAAACTACATGGTATCACACCGCAGAAGATTGCTGTTGTGATAGCCTAAGATCTCACACTTTCTATAGCCTTCCTGTACTGTTGTGAAAGCTAACTGTATAAGTGCAATGAGAAACAAATTTTTCATTGTAAAACTAAATACTTCACAGACAAAACTGTTATATTTTTTGCCTAAGCGGACATATTCATATCATTTGTGGTGATTTGTGTGGTTCAGATATGTAATTTCTTGACATCAGAATTTCCACATATTTTTCTGTTTTATGTGGTCATCTACTTATTCAGTAAATATGCGATTCTGACCTTCCTCACTGAAAAGTTATATTCGTAAAACACAAGTCCTATATAAATACAGTAAGTATGTTGCATATCAGATTGCAGACATACTAACTGTCAAGAATATGAAACTTGTTTAAATGCTCACATGTGACATAAGTCAACATTGTTTTAGCAACATACATATAAATATTTATTTTGTATGGTTCATTAGAAGGGTATCTCAACCTCATACTTGGAACACTTCCATCACATCACATTTTTAAAAAAAAGCAGATGGTTTTTTTCTAAAATATCCATAACATTGTAAAGTCTGATATATTATCCCTTTGATTCACAGTGCACCCTCTCACTTGTAGTAGGAATTCTGAGGAATTCTGGTAAAATGCTAACCCAGTTCGGGACATGAAATACACTGAACGCTCTGACTCTTTGATGTATCCTTAAGGCATTCACATATGCGTAGACTTTGAATGAGTGCAATATCTGAACAAAAGTTAACTGTCATTATTTTATAATTATTATGTTAAAAATTCTTATTTCCTGTATATCCTGCGCTATTCTCACCGTTTTTCAAGCATGAAATATGAGCTTTGTGCTCTCACACCCTTTATGCCTTCAACATAATATCTCTTGTAATCAGTTTTTTTTATTCAATGCATAATCCCATACACTGTGTTGAATATTTTTCCTCCTTCTAGATGGCACTCATGTTGCTGTTTCTATGACTTCTTTACTTTGTCCCTTGCCTGTCACTCTTGGTCACTGTCATTCACAGTCATCCCGAGAGCAGCCCTGAAGAGTCATAAATGATTTGTGACTGTGGATCTATACTTAGGATTAAGTCAATGACAGGGACCCATAGACCAGTGGGACTAAAAGTAAGAGGAAAGGAAAAAAGTTAAGGCAAAGAAAGTAAGGCAAGAGTGACAAAAGTGCTGTCTGGAGGGACGATAGTTAGGTATAGCTCAAATCTGTATTTCTCACAATATATTGCTTGCCATTTTTGTTCTCAGCTTGCCTGATTTGGTTTGGAAAAACAGCTAATTTCACCTGTATTGTCAGAAAAAAGTTGAAAATTGTTGACTAGTGTAATTTTTGTGATTTTTTCCCCTTAGTGCAGTGGAAACATGAGGTGCTCCTCACCTAGAAATATTCCTTTAAGCATAACATTTTTTCTCCCCTGTGAGCAAGTTTGTTAAACATGACAGTATGCCACCATCTGCATCAATTATATTTAATTTAACACTAATGTAACATACAGGGTGACCTTGAGAGGGAGAAGAGATTCTTCCTAAACACAATGGTGAAAATGGAATTTCCTCTCATAGGTCATGTATTTGCTAAAGTCAGATCCCTTGGCTGCAATGTTGTTGTTTGTTGAATATTGTGCTCTCATGGTTCACAGTTCTGAGTAGTATGTATACAGAAAAATGTTATGACTGAAGACACATATGTGAAGCCAGCTGTGCCCAGTTTGTCTCTGTTATAACTGTGTAGTGCTGTGGTGTACAGAATTCCTGAAATGCTGTTATAAGCACTTTAGAATATTTCATTTTTCATAGACATTTGTGCAAGCCATCTTCAATCATGACAGTCACTGTGACTAGAGTATAGCAGCTTCAAATTACAATTTGTGGCATCTGGAAGGAAACAAAGAATTTACTTTTGCATCCATACAAGTAACAGTTGGTAAAGTGTAGTAAACTTCAGTGTGTGACACACTTGTGTCATGAATTATCTCGAGTCCGCACTCATCTTTTTGACATTGTTTATGTAACATATCCAGAGTGAGTAGGGTTGTGGGCTGACAACAAAGGAATTACTGAATTCCCACTAAGTACAATATACATTTTTCTTCCCCAAAGTGGCAAGATCAACTCTGGAGCCCACCCAGCCTCCTATTCAATGGGTAGAGGGAGCTCTTTCCTCAAATGGAAAGGTGCTGATGCATAAAGCTGATCAGTCACCTCAGTGTAGTGCCAAGGCTAAGAACAAGTGGATATGTACCTTGACTCCCCCATATGTCTCCATGATCTGCACATTCACAGCTGTAGCTGTGCCAGAGTGAGTGGAATTCTGAGTTGTGTATACATAAAGTTGTGGTGACTGACTTTTCCTGAGTAGTGAAATGTGCCCTGATGGAGCAACAGCGTGCTTTGAAAGAGTGCAGACCATGTTGATTTAATGCACCAAGTCAGTAGCACAGTTCTGTCATTGTGATTTGATATCTTTTCTTCAGATCTGGGAAGATACACGCTTTATATGCACACAGATGCAGGTGTTTGCACAGAACTCTGTGTACAATTGTATATGGTACATTCAATTCCCATGACATTTGATGAATGGCTTTAGTGAGGCTTCTGTGCAATGCATAGTGTGTTTGTTCAGTCTTCTCATCAGACTCACTGTCATGCACCCCTTCAGATAGTTTGTTAATGTTCCCTATCACCAAAAAATCTTCAAACCTGGCCTTTATGGTTTTGTTATCTGCCCATACCTCCATTAAACTTGCCGGTAGCTTCTGTGCACTGTAGTGAAGGACTTCATATCTGCATGCCATACAAAAATCTGTACTTGATGCTGAAGGAATGCCATTTGTGTCTTATGACTCTCAATTCATTCAGAGAAATTCTTTATTTTCTCTTTCTCTTGACACAAATTACATTCTTTTAGTTGTTTTGCTTTTCCCACAGTGGTAGGAAAGTCTAACAGAGACATCTGGGAGCTAGTTGTGCAGGATGATTTGGTAAGTATTCTTTTTCTAACTGAATATTTGTGTGTCTCTGCAGGTTTCCTGTCTTTTAGGGCTTCAGACATCCCATCAATCAAAAGTCATCAGCTTGCAGGCAATAAATTTTCTTCAGAATGGAATCCTAACACTTCTAGGTTTGACTGCAAGGAGTGTGGACTCTCATATCGGCAGTACAAAAACTTGGTGGCCCACAAGAAGATCCACCTTGGAGAAACTCGTTGCTACTTGTGCAATAAAGTATTAAGTCGCAAGTCACACGTAGTTAGGCATTTGTTAAATATTCATGGCATTCATGTATCCTCTCACGCATGGCAATAGGAATCTGTTGTGCCCTCTTGTTTATTGTAAGAAAAACTAAAGAGGGACCAAAATTATGCGAATGATTGCAGGATGTTTTCTGCTGCTAGCAACAATGTGATACAAAGTGATCTGAGATCGTTGACAGGCAAGTGAAGTGCTTCTGTCCTTTTGAATCTTCGTACTTTTTAAAAGCCTTTTCAATTACATGTGATTTATATTGAAGTAATCTGTCTGATTAGTGATTGATGTATAAAAGGTTTGTGAATCTTATCAGTAATTAAAATTTTGTTGAACGTTAAATTATGTTTGGTTTCTCTGTGGGTCCAAAGTCCTTTACCAGAGGTATGACTGAACCAAGTTCATTCTGAGATCAGTGATGGTTTATTTCCATAGCATAAGCCATATGGGTACATTAGGTTCCATTTTATCAGTTCCATTTTTCAACACCTGAACATTTTCCATATGCACACTGCACCTCTTTTTATTATGGTTGCCACCTGCTTGGGGCCCTTCATACATTTCACTGCTCAAGTTGAGTAACAGTGAATTTCTGTTGAAAGTATGAATTGTCAAGTAGTGCATTCAGGGAGCTTATAGTGTGTAGTCTGGGTTAGTCTCTATCCTGACATGTTTGTGAGTTACATGTAAATCAGCCATATTAGTCACTTTCCATAAATGCTAACTGTGGAATATGGATGTTCTGTTAATCACTGTATCTTTTTATCAGTATTTTATAATTTTACGTGAAATAACTGTTGTTTTGCATACTTGTGGTCTTTCCAGTCTTGTGACCATTTTCATAATTGCGTATGTTCACATAGTTGTGAAAAGCACCTATTAGCTTCATCATGTATGTCCATCTGTCCATCCACATGTATCAGCACAGCTCCTACTGGACAGTGTTCTGCAAACTTTAATATTGGGAAGTTTTATGAGTGTCTGTCAATGAACTCAAAACGTGGGTAAATCCAGCAAAAATATTGGACACTGTACATGAAGTCGAAAGTCCCATAAAATCATTAAAGTGTTCTGTTCGAGTAGAATGGCATCAGGCTGTTAGGATAGCCAGGGAGGTACAAATATTGTAAGAATGCACCACAGTGTTACATTATGTGTGCACTGCCTATCTTGTTTTTATATGGCCTTAAATTTGTAGTTCCCTTTGGCCTGTATCACTGATGATTTGAGCATTGTATTGTAAGGTTTACAGAATCAGAAGTAGCAGCAGCAGCAGTAGTAGTAGTAGTAGTAAGATGTGTCAGTTGTGTGCACCTATGCAAAAACTGTTTTGTTGTAGTAGTATTTGAAATGCAGTATTTGTTGCAAAGATATAAAAGTTAATGGGAAAAAGAAAATATTCCTTTAACAGCAAGCACTCTTGTACAGTGTCAAGTGAGTGGCTTAGAAGTCGTTATTACTGTGACTGTACCTTCAGTACACTTGGCAATCCCGTAAATAGAACTGGAATCAAATGAGTTCATATGCTAGCAGATGTGGATCAAATGTCTTTTTTTGCACTGCAGCTTATGGGGGATAATTATGAGGCATCTTTAACAGAGACATCATCACTTTGGGATGAGACCAACTTGAAAATCTGAACTAATTTTTAGAACTGAGGCAAGAACAAAAATAGTCTCTACAAGGCAATTTTTCAGAATGCTATTCTTAAACCACTGTATTATAAATCAGCCCCCTTTCCCAATTGTTGAATCTGAAAGTTGTCAGTAACAATTTTAGATTCTTTGTCACAGCCTGATGAACCTGCAGAATGTTAAAGGAAAATGCAAGTTATCCTATACATTATATAAGGGTTACTTCTTGCATCATGACAACTACTTTGTGGCTAAAAGTCTGGCAACCCAGGAAGTGGAATGTATGTTTCAGAGCATGTAGCACGTGCTTGTAAATACTATCATCAAATATGAGTATAAACTGGAGCCACTGGTATGAGATAACTGAATCACACATCTTGTGAAATATTCCATTTTCTGTTGTGGCACACAGGGAGAATGTGGAACAAAAAGTACAACACAGAATATTCATACTAACTCTTAACCTTCAAAGCAGTCCCAGAGGTGGGTTATGATTCATTGCCAAAGACAGGGAAGGCAGGTAATGTGGAGAGTATCTCTGCCACCTCTTGTTGAACTGCTGTTAAAATATCTTCTATGTGTGTAAATTGTTTCCCACACAATAGCTGCATCAGTTTGTGAACCAGATCACAGTTACATGGATTGAGGTTAGGAGAGTAGGAAGGGTATTCTAAAACTTCCCACCCCCAATGTCAGAAAATATTCTCAAAAGTGTCTGCTGAGTGGGCTTTAGTATTATCATGGGGGGTGATGACATTATCAACCAGTTCTGATAGTATTTGCTAACTACATGACATATGTGGTACCATAGAAGTGACTTACAGTGTTGTGCATTCACAGTTTGACCCTGTGAAATGAGATGACACACAAGAACACCTTGAACATTATACACCAATATGATCACCAGCTTTGTGTGTGAGGGATTTTGTGGAACCTTGTGTTTTTTTGGTGAACCGGATGACACCATTCGGAGGACTGTCATTTACGTTCTGTTGTTGTACAATTTAACGTGTCCCCTTCGCAAGTAAATCTTGCAGGATTGATTGATATGCATTCCATAGCACATTCACTGTTGCACCTTGTTTAAATGAGGTAATACCCACTTTGCAGCAACCTTGCGCTGTTTAAGTCCTGTTATAAAATTCAGTGAACTATTGATGGTGAAATCCCTATATGCTTGGCTAATTCCTGCACAGTCCAGAGCCTCTCTTTCTTCCTGCACTGTTCAGTTATGGTCACTGACATGTTTGTGTGAACGGACACAGGAGATCCACTGTGATGCATGTTGGCAGTTCACGCCTTTCTACCTGTGAATGCCCGTACCTTCCTAGCAACTGTCTGATGTCCCAGGAAATGATCACTTAGTAATTCACATTGTTGTGCTTGGCACTCCCATGCATTTCTACTGTAGAGAACGGCTATTTTCATGCATGAAATTTACAGACTTCCGTGTCACAATGAGACAACAAATGCACCAATGTTGTCAGGCTATGTATGTGCACACCTATACATATTCCTCATCCAGTAGTAACATTTAAAATTTCATGCCACATGCTTTCAGACATATTTATTCTGTTTCCCATGTTGCCATATCGTTGGCCAAATAAATAGTTTCTATGACTTAGGGAGTGACCTGTGTCTATTACTACATATCATAACCAGAACACACTGATATTTGAATGATGCCATCCCGTTGTGGACGTTTAATAAACTTTGCACCCCCCCACCCCAAAAAAAAAACACTGAAGTACCTTGTACACACCACATTAATTTGAAAATCTTCCATGCAAAAATATAAACCCTTCAATTAATTCTGCCATGCAGCATAATTAAGACCATGCTGACAGCAATACTAAACACCTCTCAGTTCCTGTTTTTATAACTGGTGTCCCTAAATAATGTTGTGTGGCTGGGGCCAACTAAGAGAAGTGTTTTTTATTCTCTTGTCACCACATAAGTGAGTTGCTATTTTGAGTCAGAGCAGGCTGCCTAAAATATTATCTTTTAAATTCTTCATTTGGCAGTCTCTTCTTTGAAATACCTTAATTTTTTCAGAATTTGACTGCAATGAACATAACACCACAGCTGTGATTTGGTTTTGTCAAGTGAGAGTTCTCAGTCTTATGATATTTCATTGTCTGTCCATAATAGTGCTTTTTGTCTGGAATATAAAGTCATGGATGTTGTGTCTTCATGTACATTTTTGTATGAAGTAAAAAATTAGGACTCTTGGTATGTTGCAATGAATTTGGAAATGAAACTCCCTTCTTCTACCCTGAGTTATTTCTGTGTAACTGGAACACAGATTAATTTTTGTGGAGGAGTTGGTCAGAATTGTGTTTTATTTCCTTAAATAGGTTCCAAAACCTGATGTAATCTTGGATTTAGTGTTTTCAATTCATAAGCTGAACTCTGACATGTAATAAGCAATATGATTCTCAGGTGTGACTCAGGTCTGTGAGCCGAAGGGAACAATATCCAGCACCTCTTGGAATGTGGTGTATATAAAACTGAATGTTACCTGCAGTGAATTAAACTCAAAAGCATGGACCCCAACTCATGGAAAACTTGAGAAGTGGTAAGGGTTGCCCTGCTTGCTGTTCATGAGAACAGTCTGGAATGGACAGTGATGTACAGTATCTGATAAAATAATGTCTCTGTGCTGTACTCTGAGAATTTAAAACTGTTGCTGAATCAATATTGACCCATTACTGGGTTTGAGTTGAGTTTAACTTCTGGTCACAATGTGCAAATATAACTGTATTGGGTCTTCAACCGGCATGGTCTCTTTTGTTGTCAGTGGTAAGAGTAATTGTACTGCACATGTATCAGCTGTGAGGCATTATCAGACATCACATTCTTAGGGTAAAAAAGAAGGTTCAGCTTTACACTGCTTGTAATGAACTATTGTCATTTGTATCTCAACTTCCTACTGTCTCAAAGCATTGTGTTGAAGGAATCTAAAATGAAAAGTCAGGGCCACATTTTGGAATGTGTTGCTTGTCCTCGTGTTTTATGAAAGTTTCTTCCCAGCTTAGTTTTTCATGAACTTTCAGGGAGCATCTCTATTCTCACAGTCTATGCACAGAAATGTCTGGTAGTGCTTTGATGCCGTACTGTATTTATCTTTAGGATCCTACTGAATAAGTAAAAATCTATACAGTGGGTCATGGCAGAATAGATTGGTTAGGAACTAAAGTCAGTTGTGAAGTAACTTACAACATGCATTCTTGGAAAACTGGAAAACCATGAGTGTTTTGTATGGGATAGTATTCTTTTCCTTATAATTATATTGAAAAATTTGGTGAACATGGCTGTCCTGAAATTTGTTGTTGCCAATTTTTGCATTTCTGCAGAATATTAACGCTGAGCTACAATAGACTTCATCTGTTGCAGTGACTTGCAGTATTGCTGTATTCTTTTACAAGTGATTTGTGCAGGAGACTATAACAGCAGTCAACATCTTAAACCTAAATGTGAATAATGTTACCCTAGGCAGCCAACCAGTGTTCTTGGGTTTTCTGTGATAAAAGCCATTTAGACATTTATGTAAATAAATAGAGACAGCAAGTCCCCTTCAGCAGCCTCTGAAAAATGCCTATTTAATGTTGGTATGTAATCCCTACACCACACACACATAATTGTTTCAGATACCTTATGTTAATACCCTGTGACCATGGGACATTTTGCTTGGGAGGTATGGGGAAACTTTTGAATGCATGTGGTTGTATTAGCTGATTTACTGTGATTCAAATTAGTTACCTCCCCAATATGGAAGGGTGATGTTATTTTACCTTAATGTGTGAACATTCTGCTCTTAACTGGAACATTATGAGTTATCTTGTGGCTGGAAGTCGGTTCAGCTTAATTTTAAAGTATATCCTATTTGTACTGATGATGTTGAACTGCAGTGTAAACAGTGTTAATATAGGATGATCAAAATTTCATGCAACTTTTACTACCAACCTACTTTTTCATTTAAAAAAAGAATTATTTGCAACATTTTTACGACATTGATGGCACATTCCAGTATGCGGCATGTTTGACACATGGTATTAACTATGTCAGTTTTGTATAAATCCAGTAACAATAATGAGCTTGCATTTTTTTTGACATTAAGCTGAGCAAGAGTTCTACACCCTCTGTTAGAGAAAGTTATCTAGTATGTAGTTTCTTTTCCAAATAAATTCATGACATGTGAGCTGTTCTGTTACTTCATAAGACAAGTCTTCAATAACTACAACTCACTTTAATAGGGTAAAAGAAAGGGATTAATTTTCAGCTTGTTCTGTGATGCAACCACAAAATGAGGAGTATTTTTTCTACTGATGCTGAACAAATTTTGTTATCATAAATCAAAGACCCCCATGTCTGTACAATAGTGAGAAGTGTAAACAACTGTGTTGGCTGGTAAAAGAGTTGCTGTAATAGTAACCATTTACCAACCAACATGGCTTGTACATTTCAGAAGACTTCAATCAGCGACACTGCTTTGAAAACCTCAAATTTCACATATTTGTTTTTCCAATCTTTGCATTGACCCCATCACAGATGCATCATCATTTTGAGGTTGTGATCTTCTGGGATGTAACAGTGTACACAGGTGGGTACCAGGCTATGTAATGTCACCTCCCGGAATACATGACCTTCATAATCGCCACAGATTTATTTTTGTCATTTCATTTATTGTCATGTCTGCCTTCCAGGAAGTCTTAGGCAAATGAGTGAGTTACATTTATTGTAGACCATCACATTTGAACATTCTTGAACTGTGCAACAAATCAAGTTGCCAGAGTGATCCCATATGTAAATGCATAGTCTAAAAGCATACTGGTAAGTTTGTCTTGGACATACTTGGCTGGTCAGTGTGGCCACAATGGACAGCCATAGTCACATGTTTTAATTATGATTATAAGTGAGCATGTTGTCTGTATAGGAAACTTTCTGGACTTGTATTCAGAATGTGTCATAGTTCAGATTTTGGCTGGGTCACAAGTTGTGTTGATTGAGGCTTCTTGTTTTCCTCATGACTGAATCAGACCTGAAATTATGCTATGATGCTTCCTTCTTATACTGCCTATTTCATTATTGAGTAATAGTCGTGTCTCTGGTTCTATGCACTCATAGCTGTTGACAGTGTCATTAAATAAACCCTATATCTATATACACTATGATTAAGCTAATGGCGTGCACATATTAAGAACGATTTGGGGGAAGGTAAGATTGTTATATACTTATATTGTATATAATGTAACTCTATTGAGTACTTTAATGTCAGCTATTTCTGTATGCCATGAGGTAAAGCAGTATTTCACCTTGGGAACACAGCCATTATAAAAGTAGCTAATTTAGAAATATTTTAACCATTTTTAAATGGCAGGCACAGGTTAGGTTTGTAAAGCGAGTTTGCTGGATACCACTTTCATGAAGTGAGCTTTGGTATTATTTGTTAACCCAGCTTGATGAGCATGTGATTTGTTTGCCCATGTGCATGTCTACAAAAGCATTTCACTATACAATCCAAAGTGTAATTCCATACTATATTTTTGCCATTACCTTCCTTATTATAGTGAAATTATTATGTCCTTTTAAGATTGTATGAGCTGCTGTGAATTTAATATGTCTTTTTTAGCAAATTAATTGTAGTAATAGTAACAGTAATTGGCACTTTACTTGCATTTTTTACCATGTACATCATACATTATGATTGTTGATATTCATTATTAGAATTTCGGTTCCTCCTGTGATTATGATCATCAGTTTGAAGAAAATATTATAATGTATTTTATTTTTGTGGAATCATATTTGCAATAAAGTTTCAGTTCTACTGTATGTTCTGTGTGTAAAGTTTTTATTTAAGAGCCTTGCCTATCCCCACGTTTGTGTACATGTAACTTGAGTTTCTGAATTCATTTTGCGTGCTTTTGCGGTATCTTAGTTTCAGGCACTCAACATGTAACTGTTTCATTAATGGTCAAGACAATTGGTGTATCAGCTAAATAATTTTATGTAGTTTTATTTGCACACTATTTTGCAGTTTATGTTGGATGTGTGACCACCTGACAGTCATTGTCATTGTAAAGTGTGGGGAATAAATCTCAATACAAATATTCTTATTATATATTGTTTTGTACATCTAAATATTTTTAATATTTTATCAGTACAAAGAGTTATCAAAACAACTGTTACATAAGAAATATTGTAATGCATGACAAGAGAACTATCTCCCTATTCAAGTAAACATGAATTTACACACAGGAAAGCATCATTACTGCTGTTACCTTTAAGCCTGAGCCTCAACTGTGAATTTCTGTTATCTGTGGCAGCCCTCCCATCTTCACCAGACATTCCTCTTTGTATCTCCATAGATGATACATTTTAATTGATGCTAACTAATCTAGCATACTCTCATTTTAAAGGAAGAACATTTATTTGTGTTTTTGTAATTTTTAAATACATTGTATTACTTATTGGCTTGTTGCTCCAGTGTATGGAAAAACACCTTGTCCAGAAAACCTGGAGTCCCAGGCATTCTGGATGAAAGATCCCATGCCATATTTCATTAACTTGTAGGGTTTGTTTTATATTTTCTTCCATCTAGTACCCTAGATCAGGCTACAAGTTACGAATTTTGAAATTTCAGTTGAATATTGCAACAGAAAATGAAAGTTTGGAATATACAAGTACATTGACAATAATAAATATTTTATAAAATGTTTTACATAGTAAAACGAAGTCCAGGCATTCATGTTTACAGTGCACAGAAGAGATGCTGACCCACAACACAATATTACTTTGATCATACATTGACAGTTGTGATTTTTATTGCATATTTCTGTGGTCTGATCCTGTGTTTGCATTGGGCATACTTCAGTTTACTGAAAGTTACCACATCAAGTTATGCAGATTCCAAAAATATGTCGGTTATTTTATAACAAGGCCATACTGAAGTGAATTTTTACTCCCGTTAGCATACATTACAACATTCATTTGGAGGGCCACAGAAAGGTAAACCATGTAGTTATGACTGCTGTAATAGTAACAGAATTAAAACAGGATCTTCCATGTTAAGTAGTATAACGTGTTTATTGCTGTCCATAATCTAATACTAACTTTTTAGGAGATTTAAGGTTGTGTTAGCAACATCCATGAAGATCAAGGTTATCAGTAGATGACACCACGCTTATTAGTATATATTTACTGACTTGGAGGAGGTTGTGGGCTCCATCATCAGGGTCTACGAAGTTGAAAAAGAGAAGACTTTTTATTTGAAATTTGAACAAGGAGTTATGAGTAAAACTCATAAATTGTATTTTCCTATTTCACACACTCACACATTCTACAAACACTGTGTTTTAATGCTGTACATTAAGTCCTGAACTCACACTTGTAATTCATTGCATATGTTTACATGTGAGCCAAAAACTGTTCAGGTCCAACAGTAATTAAATATATTATTCTGTCTGAGATATACATATATGTTGGTGAATAGTTGAAATTAAAGAAAGTAGCACAAAATTGTGAGAATTTTTATGGAAAGCATTTTCAACACACACAAACAATGTCATAAATACAGTCAAACCCAGTTGTAATGACATCAGTTTATATGACACCTCATTAATACCAACAGATATTCTGTTTTACGAATGATTTCCTCACTGTTAACCATAAAATTACACTCCTTGGTTAGAACAACACTCATTTATACTGAAGCAAAATATTCACTCCCTTTCATGGTGTCATAACCAAGTTCAAATATATTTGTACAGTAAAATTGTATCCTAACATTACCATATTATAATAATATGTAAACCCTGTGTATCTAGTAACAATGACTTCAGAAATCACGGTCCCCAAACTGTTCGAATAAAAGCAAACATCTGTATCCACCAATCTACAGAGCTGTGTAACTTAAATCCGCCCAAGTTGGGGACTTACGGTATATAGGTAGTAAATTTATAAGTGAATTAAATGTGATCTAGGTCCTGTGTTAGCATGTTGGTTGTGGGATTGAATCCTACTCGAGGCAAATTCTTGTATTGCTTGCAGGTGTAAATGATTAGAGTATTGTTATCATTACCAGTATTATTAGTACCATTTGGAATGCAGCTATGATTATTTTAGAAAAATTATTACTTTCATATAGCTACTGTGTATGTTAAATATGTTGGATATAACATCAGAGTTTTTTTTATGTTATTCATACCACGCATTTTCTTACGTTCCATATTTTAACCAACAAAATGCACCAAATAAAATACATCATAAAACACATTTAATATTAGGTAACAACCCCTCCATGTTTCAGTACCAAGGTGTCATCTTCAGGGAGTTTATTAACAACAAAGGATTTTTAAGTCCTACAGGTACTTCAAGTGCTAGTCGTCCTCACTTCCATCATCATGTAGTGTTCTGCCCACTATATACCCTGACATGGGATACGTTGTATACTTGAGCCGGACGAGACCCCTTTGGATCATATACTGTCACAGATGTTTGTATACACAACCCAGAAAACTGCAAAAATGTATACACAACCCAGAAAATATATACAACTGCAAAAATGTAAAAGAAGAGGCTCATTACTGTATGTTGTAGTTATTTCAGCAATATGGACTTGTGCTTCTTAACATGTGTAATCTAGAATTCAAACATTTCAAGATTTTTAATTTTTATGATGAAAGTGAGGGCGACTAGAACCTGAAGTACGTGTTGTTGTTAATAAACTCCCTGAAGATGACACCTTGGTGTCAAAACATATAGGAGTTGGTGCGTAATATAAAGTGTGTTTTATGATATGTTTTGTTGTATTTTAATTAGTGCATTTTGTTGGTTAAAATATGTAAAATAACCTCAGAGTTTTGCACTGTCATATTTTTAACTGTAGACTTATATACAGTATTTTTTATACATTTTACTTGAGCTTTTAGGTGCATTTAGTAAAGTCACAAAAAGCTTCTTGTTATATTGTATCTAGTTACAAAATTTCATGCTCCTACCTCCAGTTACTAATTTTCACTGCCCACCAGAAAGTTGAATGAAATTTTACATGATTACCACATTGTTTTACATTCTAGAAAGAAGTACCAAGATAAAGTTGTATGTCTTTGGAAGATTTATTAACACACCATTTTTTAATCATACATTAACTGGCACTAGCATCTTCCTTACCTCAGAAGTTCATATATCTGCTGTATTAGGTTATAGGAGTTTAAGTCACTGGACCTGCACAAACGTTTTGGGCAAAGGTGGGGAGGAAGGTGGGATTGTACAGAAAGATTACGGCAATCGTTTTCCTTAAGAGGGAGAGTAGGTCATGGTGTAAATATTCTGACAGAACAAAGGGCAAAGTCTGTGACAATAGGGTGAAGACAGATAAACCAACAATATGCAACTAATCCGATGTTTATTATCAAACTTCTATCTCAACATGTTTCGGGCATCATTATGCCCATCATCAGAAGAACAAGACCA
>Ga0209755_10003595_pt1 | contig 19244 bp, 22 predicted proteins | sample TergutCo191P1_FD_187301 | JGI IMG/M metagenome (GOLD analysis project Ga0209755, IMG submission 187301) | Cornitermes sp. P1 segment gut microbial communities from Petit-Saut dam, French Guiana - Co191P1 (SPAdes) (version 2) | ecosystem: Host-associated > Arthropoda: Insects > Digestive system...
GTCATTCCGAAGGAGTACATCGAAATTATTTGATCGTTGAATATTGGTACTCTTTTTTCATGTTTTGGGATTATTACAGGTTCGAATGTGCTGTTCCGATCTCTCGGTACTTCAATTATCGTTTCTTGATTTTCCATTAGGACAGTCTTTTCTGTATGTCCGTTCCTTGAGTTTCCGCTGTTATCCCCGGCATTGGAATTCTTCTCATACCCCAGATGCTCTGTCATTTCCGCTTCCAGCGCTCTCTGAAGAATTCTTCCCGTAAGCTGTTTTATCAGCCCGTCTTGTCCGACAACTTCATCTTGAGTTAAACCCTTGAAATTAATGGTATCAAGAATTTGATCCAGAACATCCTTTTCTTTCTCTTTCTTTTTTTGTGCCATGACCATGTTTTCTCCTCTGGTATTTCTACCATTTTAATGGTCATTTACACATTTTTTAAGACAGGCTCAAATATTCTTAACATAATTTTTTAAAATATCCTAATTTTTTTGTGTAAAAGTTAGGATATTTTATATTTTTTCCATCTATAATAATTTTTAATAAAAATTATTTCTCTGCTATTAATAAGGTCTTAATAATATATATATAATTCATAAAATAAACAAGATATTATATGTTTATTTCTTTTCATTATCAATTTTTTTAAGTTCAGGATTGAAATACTTGTCACTTAAAAAGATATATTCGTTATCTCCATCTTTATCTTTAATTAATATATTTTCTTCATCTAAATAATCAAATGGAGAAATTGTATTCTGTGAGGATATATCTTGTATTGTCGCAGCAAAGTATTTATTTGGGATATCTTTAATTGTCTTTTTTATTTCTCTTTCTTCTTCTATTAAATAATTTCTCAATTTAATATATTTTTGGTAATCTGAAGTCTTATTATTAATATCTTTATCTATTTTATCACTTTCTAATATTTTTAAGTTTCTAATATAATCAGTATGTGCTAATGAATATATTTCATTAAAATACAGATGTGTAATTGGGCAGATTACTGACACTCTGTTTAAAAAATACTTTCTGTATAGTTTTGCAAGGTAAGGAATAAATCGTTTTATAATGTCATGATAATTACCTTCAAGATTATTAATTGTTAAATAACCAGTGTTATAATTTCTTTTAAAAACAAACTCAATACGTAATTTATATGGATTGTTTTCTATTACCTTTCTCGTCAATTCATTATTTTTCCTTGTAAGGTGCTCGGCTCTATTATATAATTTAAGAGTTGATTTTCGATTTTTATTAAAATCATAAGAATAATATGTATTACCTTCTTTAATTAAACAAGGAATCCTGTCTTTTAATTTGTTTTTTAAATACTGCGGAAGTAATTTATCATTAACATTAATAATTTTTGTATTTTCATTAACCTTTATGCATTGTTCTGGAAAATCAAAACAAAACTCTATACCAGATATGCCTCTGATTAATTCTCGTAAATTATTTTTAATAAAATTCTTTGAATAGACATCAAAGAATATACTTGTTTTTTCATTTTTAATTTTTAAAGAAGAGTTGTTAAATAGTATAAATAAAGCATTTATAATTGATTCAATGATTGGAATATCAGGATTAATAAACTCACCTGATATATGTAAATAATGATAATATTTATTAGCGTAAATATTTTCTATATATTGGGGAACCTTTGCAGTTTTGGTGTAGACTGATACTTTATTAGAAGAGTCTATTTTATATATTTCTAAGTAAGGATATAAATATGGCTGTATTAATAAATCAATACCATCTATACCTTCGAGTATTTGTTTTCCATTATAAAAAAGCATTTTCTATCTCCTATATGTTCTATATCCTCTCAAAATATCCCTTCTCTTCCGAAGGCTTATCCTCACTATTAGTTATCTCCTGATATTCCTTAATCGCATAATCAATGAAAGTGTCTTGTAAAGATACTCCCTGCCCGATTTTTGAAGAAAGAAAATCAGCCTTATCTTTTATCTTTTTTGTATCTTTATCTGAAAGCATTTTTAATTCGCTTTCACTAAAAAACACATACTTATCTAACATTTCAATTACAGGCTGAGCATATTCCTCTACAAAAAGTTTATTATCAAGACTATTAACCTGTATGTAGGTGGTTTTTGCATCATTCCCCAATCGATGTCCTATTAGGTATTCTGCGAGATCGTTCTTAAGTCCTAACATTGTCCTAAATGTTTTCCTAAAAGAATAAAAGGAGATGCCTTTCCCGGCATCTTTAATATCTTTTAATTCTTCTTGTAAGGATTTTATATCTCCCATTGTTTTTATCAGTTCTTTCTCATTAGAAAAGTAGGTAGAAAGATTATTTTTATGTTTTATCAATTTAAGTAAAACATAAACAACTTTATCAAAAATCTTGGAATGCAAAAAACCATCAGGCTTGCCAGTGTCTTTATCAATAATAGATTTACCGAAAATAAAGTCAGTATCCTTGATTGTTCCATAAAGCTCTTCTTTATATTGAATAAATATTTTCACGACCTCAATTGTATATGCATGAAGCGGTATTTTTCGATACTTACTCTCATTTGTTTTATTAAAATACTCTGTTTTCTTATTCCATACTCGTAATAAAAAAGTTTCTTTTTCCTTAACTCCAATAAAATCTTCTCTTTTAATACGCCCTACTTCGCTATTTCTCATTCCGGTATTCAAAGTCAAAACACCAATTGTAAAAGGTATAATGTAATCATTGAATATGGCTTTCTGTTCTTTAAGGCTCAATTTTTCAATAGTCAATTGTCCGTGAGTAAAGTTCATAAAGTTTATCAACTTTATAGGGTCAATAAGATTTTTATGCGGATAAATACCTTTCAGCTTTTCGATCGGTAGAATCTCGGCATCCTCTTTTTCCTGCTTCCATGTGATCTTTAATAAGGTAGTACCTTTTGTATAAGGAAGTTTTTCTAATAAACCATTTCTTAAATGATATTCCAAAATACGAGTAAAAAAGTTGAGTCGGTTATTTATTGTTTTATCTTTAATTCCTTTTGCTTGAAGATATACCTTTAGACCGTTATATATCGGAGTTGTAATTTCTTTGATATGGTTAATCTTTTTTTGCTGTAAGTATGGAATTAAATCGGTTTTAACAAAGGTTTGCGCTTTTACTCTGGCATCATGAACAATCTCGCGCTTATTGCAGGAAGTATCATCTAGAAGATACTTTGAACCTTCATCATAATAACTCATCAACATTTTGAAAAATGCCTTTCCTCTTTCTGGTGTAGTTTTGTTGACTGCATAATTTTTTAGGACTTCTAAACGGTTATCAAAACCTAGCTTTACAGCCTCACTCACAACAGCAGTCTTTGTAGTAAATGTTGCTCTGCCTTGAGCTATCTTCTTTCCGGTTAAATCTAATTTATAACGAACTTTATATGTGAAACCTTCAGGATATCTTTCAAGATCACGCTTTATGACAGTGAGATCGAAAAACTTTTTATATTTTCCAGTTAACGGATCAAGCTCTTCCTGTGTGTATACCATCCCGATTAAGTCCTCTAATGAAGCGCCGTGCTTCAATAATAATTGAGAAAACTCCCGTAAAAATATTGTGTTTACCATAAGAAAACTCCATTGATAAAAATATTTTCAATGGTTCATTAGGTGCAATTAAATAAACACAAAGGATTGTCAAGGTCTAAATTAGGTCTAAACTAACCTCATTGAGACATTTTGACATACCATCTACATGATACATCATTATGGAAGAAACATATACAATTTCTTCCATCTCAAACGAAGTTTTTGTACCTAATTTTTTGACCTTTTTTTTACTAAATCTTTATGTAGTAAAGAATTAACTTTGGAGCTAAGGGGAATTGAACCCCTGACCTCTTGAATGCCATTCAAAGAATAGTTTGCTCCATGACGTATCACACTGTATCAATAATGGTTTAGAAATTGAACTAACTCCTTATTGGATATAGAGTTAGACAACTTCATTTGTATCATTATATATCATGATGTATCAGGATGTCCAGTTTTGAGAGTGTCACTTTTGGAGAAAAAGTATCACTCGGAGTGTCACTCGTAGGGGCGGGATATTTGGAAAGAAGGTGCGGAAAACAGGTTGTGTTTTAGTTTAGGGGCGGGTTTTACATTGAAGAAAAACCACTTCTGATATATCATTTAATTGAGGAGTAAATCTATGCCACAAGCAAAATTTATGACAGATATAGAAAAAATTGATACAGCATATCAGGCTGCCTTGTTAGGAAGAGCAGGTGATCGTGAAGCAAGTGGGCGTCTTTTAATGACAATTCCTATGCCACCTTGGTTAGCAAAAATAATTAAAGAAAAAGTTGGCATTGAATATTTCGAGAGATACGATTGTAACTTAGCAGAAGTAGAGGCAGAATTTGGACCTGATTGGCTTAGTACATAATATTCATCAAGCAGTTATAAGCATTGACGCAGGTCGTAAAGGCTGGGCAACAAAAGGTAAGGAAGCGGAAGGGCGAGTTGCTTATGAATATGGTATTAACTTGGCCATGTCTTCTTTCAAGGAGGCACAGGCTTCCGTTGATCCACAAGCCCTTATTCTGGCTGAGTACACCTTCATATGTCAGGAACTCCAACTATGCAGCGAAACAGACAATGACTCTCTGAGCAGTCTTACTCAGGCAAAGCAAAATTTTGATGATGCGTTTATGGCTTTGCAGGTTGTGGAGAACAGCGCTTTTTACAAAGAGGCAGATAAAACGTTTCCTCATCATAAAAATTATCGTATTCGCAGTGCAAGTGGTTTTCCAAAAGATGCCTTTCATTTTGCTTGCGGTTCGCATAAAGCAAGGCTTAAAAATACACTCCGTTCTCCCGGAATTGACCTTATCGAGAAGGCTCTCCTTAAGCAACGATTTGCTAATTTGGCTACGGCTCAGAGTGGGTATATTGAGAAGCAGAAGAAGGTGTTGGAAGGTTAATTTTTTATCATTGATTATATGTCATGAGATTTTTCAATTCTGGCTATATCATAGATAAAATATTTTCTTATATCGGACAAGGTATACGCATACGCTAATTCTCCATTATCTTTCATTGATTTTGTTAGTTTGCGAACTTGGTCAATTATTTGAGTATTAAATTTTATGTAAGCAGGGTGTTTACTACCATACAAATCAGAACCAAGGCTATCAAGCTTATCTATCCAATGATCTAATAATATTAATAGTTTCTTGGGAAGTTTTTCTTTATGACCATTCATTAAAATTAAATAGGGATTATCAATTTTTATCCATTCAAAATCTTTTGGTAAAAGACCATATTGATAGGCTAAACATATAGCAAACTGTGCGCTTTTTTTTATTTTCGAACATATTCGTTCAATTTCTTCTAAAGAAGGAATACGAGGTTTCATTGTAATTGACGATCTGTTTTTTTTACTATCTTTTATTATTCTATAAAATGGTTTCTTAAAATGAGCTGGAAGTTCTGGCAGAAGGTATTTCGTTTTGAGGTATTCATAAAATTTGAAATAAACAGCTAAATCTCGTTTTATTGTAGAAATAGAAGTTGGAAGAACTGTGCTATCTATCCGCCATGCTAAATGAGAATATATAAAGCCATTTATAATTCTCTCATCTATTTCCCAGAAACTTTCCATTTTCTCCTTACTCCTGACTTTAAAGTATTTTTCCCAGCGCTCCAGAGCATACACATATGATTTTTTTGTTATCTCATTTTTTAATTGATCTTTGAATGCTTCTTTTTCATCGAGGTAGTCAATATTTTCTGGAAGTTCTCTGAGTTCCATATTTTGGATGTTATCAATTATTAAATTAATATCTGTAAGTTGCTGCTTGTTTAATCGTCTTAATTTTTGCTGTGTTTGCTTTAATAGAGATACTGGTTCTTCATTTTCATTGCTAAAGTCCATATTAATACCTTCCTGATAACCAGTATATCAGGAAGCATCTTAATGTATCAACCCAACTACTACATTTGGGAAAGGGTCCAAATACTGCCCTTTTAACATCTTAATTGGGGGAATACGTATGAAGAACAACGTATCGAATGAGTTGTCGGAAAATAACGCAGCTCAGTTCTATCGAGTTGAAGATGCTATGAAAATTCTGCATCTTTCAAGAATTTCGATCTACAGGAGGATCAAAGATAAGAGTCTTAGGGCGGTTAAACTAGGCAGGCGCGTGTTAATTCCTGTTAAAGCCATTGATGAATTAACGCCGAAGGGGCGGACGGTACTTTCAGCTGAGGAAGGTACTGTATGATCAAGACAGAGAAAAAACAAGATTGGGCTGTTCAGCAATTCAATGCCCTAAAGCCTGAATTTATTAAATTGCTAATGGGTGCTCCTGAATACGGCTCTACGAAGTTAACCATTCATTTCTATGAAGGCTCTATCAAAAGGATCGTCCATAAGTATAAAGAATCGGTTCTGGTTGAAGATGAAGATTCATAGAGTGCTTGAGCAGATTGAGTCCTACTATAACAGAGCTAGAATGATCCCATATGAAGATGAGGATGGAACTATTAAGGAGTTCTTAGAAGCTAGACGCGGTAATTCAACCTATGCTAACAGGAAAGGAGAAGAACTTACTATTTATAGACAGAGATTCTTGCAAGGTATAATTGACGATTCTGTATTGTTTATTACAATTGGAACTCCTTATATTAGTTCTTATTATGGATGTCGAGATTCTTGGGAAACTATGTCCAAAGCAATCGGTCCATATATCAGAAAACTCAGACGCATGGGAGCAACCAGATACATAGCTGTTCTTGAAGCAACCAGTGAAGGACTATGCCATTGTCATTTGCTATTAACTTGGAAGAGACCTTTGAAAAAAAGGCGTGTAAAAGACAAGTATTTACTTGCAGAGAAAGACCTCTTAAAAGTATTGTGGCAAAAATGGGAAAAGGAATGGATGAAAGTATCTGATTTACCTTTAAATAACAATGCTATAGCTGTACGAGTTTGTTCTGGTCGAATTGAGGCAGATACAGAATTTAAATACATCACCAAATACTTAGGGTATGGTAGTAATATTTCCAATGCGCTATATAGAGCGAAGATGGGAAATGAAACACCTGCTGACTCAGAAAAACTTTTCTCGAATTACTGGGCTTTTAGTTTGAAGAAAAAGATCAGGCTATTCCGAAGATCGAGAAATTTGGGGAAGAATGGATAAGCTTCGTTCTTTAAGAGACTAATTGGATCGTGTAGGTAGGATATTAATAAAAAAATTTTAACCACAGGGAAGTGGTTAAAAGGGGGGGAGGTTTAGAAAATAAATCTAAACCCCCTTGGAAAACTAAAATAATAAAGAGAGGGTAATTATATGAGTAATGAAGTTGAAGACCGATTGAAAGAAATCTTGTTGGAATACTATACACCACCTTTAAAGACAACTATGTCTCCGGTTAGAGTAGAAGAATTAGAAAATCTCGCAAATGAGTGTTGGAAAGATTCATCTCCACTTATACAGGGATACTCGTTTATAAATGATTTGAATCTTAGGCAATTTTTAAGGGTATTAATAAAAACTACTCCTAATCCAATTCTTGATTCTTCATATATTAACGCATATCGTTTTGTAGAAGAGTTTTTTTCAAGAAAGACAGCTATTGAGGATTATTGTGAGTCCAGCAGTGTTTTTATTACCTTTGGTTATGGTGAGCCAAATAAAAATCAAACCTTCGAGTATAATAACTATTTAGCTAAGATGAGAGCAAAAGAATCAAAAAAGACTTTTATCTTGTCTCTGGAGAAGACCAATGGGTTTTGCGTTCCTTTGATTCCCATTACTGGAACAACGATTAACGATATACCAAAAATAACAAGCCAGTGGAAATGGGATTTCTGGGAAACTAAGGTTTTGGAATTATCTGCCTGAGGGATGGATTTAATTTTATGGGCGGACATTTAATTAACTTCATTTCTTAGGGCGGGAGTTAACTCTCGCTAAAAATAAAAGGGGCGGGACACTTTCTAACAGGATTTGTTAATCTCCAGCAGAACCTTGAGTTGTTCGATAACTAATTTTTGCAGTTTGGGATGAAGTTGTTGATATAAATTAATTACTTCATCTAAACTGATAGCCTTAGGTTCGGAGAACATTTTTCCTTTGCCGGTTAATAGCCAATTTTCGTTGGCTCCAAAGGTATCGGAAATCAATTTGATAAGCCTTGGATTAAGTTTGCGTTGAGAACTCTCTAATGAGGGGATATATCCTTTCGATACTTTGATTTTCTTGGCAAATTCTTCCTGAGTTAGACTTAAAGCAAATCTCAACTCAGTGAGCCGCTCCCCTATTTTCTTATCCATTTCATTCAGACTACCAGAGCAGGGGCGGATTTACAAGGCAAAGATACTCGGTCTATAGGCTAATATTCCTATTTTTGGAACTTGACTTACGTCTACTTTGTTGTTATAATCCTTACTATGTTGTGCAATTTGGATAACGTCATGGAGTATACCAAAGGCAAGCCATCTTCTGGTATAGATATTCTTGAGCAAAATTTCAATTTATTATCAACAGAGAGAAAAACATTGCTCAGGGATTATCTCCAGAATCTTGTTTCCATGCAAAACACAATGGCAGAAGTTGCTTCTGTGGATAATGGTTATTCATCAGCAAAAGAAAAAACGGACGGTTGAAACTGCTTGTGAAAGATATTACAGGGCGTTGCTCTGGTGAAGAATAGGTGTGGTGGAGGATGGGGTTTATGAAATATTTAACTGGGATTATTTGTTTAGTTATTTTGGTGATGACTGGGTGTGCTTCAACAGGTTCAGGAAATTACACATCGGAAGAAACAAACTGGGTTGTAATTAGGAATAATGGAGACTCTATTGAGGGTGTTTCATTAAGTAGATTACAAAATGCTGATGAGCAGCGTTACAATGGCATTTTGGAAGTTAGCAGCAATCGTTCAACCTATTATAGTCGTAGTAGTTTGAGACCTATATCATCTGAACTAAACCGATTTACAATTATTACACTTAAATATACCAGTTCGTCAGATGGAAGATACATCATAACAGATTACTGGATTACAGGAAGGTATGATAGAGCAGCCGATCTAGAGGCAAAAGCAACAGCGGCAAGAGCACAGGAAGCAAGAACAGCGCAGGCGGCAGCCGCGGAAGTAGCAAGAAACGCTCCTCGTTTTTCACCAGAGGGACAAGAGTATGTAAGGCGAAGTCTTATACAAGCGGCGGGAGATGCAAATAATTCAACTAACAGGGGAAATACTTTATTTTTTCAGACTGAACGTATAAGTATAAAAGAAGGAGCAATGCCGGGGCAGTGGTTTGTAACTGATTCTGGTAGTTCAAACAATCCTACAATCATGTGGTATTATGACGCAATTCCATTTATGGTATTTCCTACTCTTCTTTACAGAGCGGAAGTATCTAGCATCGGTATTGTAAGATTCGTGATTGATTCTTTTGTAAGAAACTAATTAGTTTTTGAGTTGTTTTCTCAGTTTTTATTACGTGTGGTAGAGGTGCAGCGTTGGTTAAGAAAATTAAAGATAGTGACACAGATGCTGGCTTTCTTTATGTTGTTTATAATGAATGGTTTCGTGATCCTATTACAAATGAAATGCCGTATAAAATAGGAATTACAAAAAGAACTGTGGAAGAACGAAGAAATGAATTTGGAGTAAAACTTCCCGGTGAAATTATTACTTTATTTTCATATAAAATAAAGAATTACAAGAAAATAGAACGAAAAATTCATGATATGCTTAATATACTATGTGTAAACGGAGAATGGTATAGAGTTAACGCTAGAGCATTAAAAGCTATTCAAGAATATTGCATAGATATGGGTGGAATATTAAACACAGAAGAAATTGAGAATGAGATTGAAAATGAAATTGATGTTCTAACAAAATCAAAAAATCAATCGCAATATTTATTTAATGGAGCAAAATATAGAAAAGGCAGACTGGTATTGGCAGTTGTAAGTGATTATATTTATAAAAATAAAAACATAACATTAGAAAAACTACAGAATGTATTTAATATAAGGTTTGAAGGAGTATTACCTCTTGTTGAGACATATACTAATGCAGAAAATAGTTTTCTTGCTGCTGGCAGAAAAAGGTATTATCTAGATGAGGCAATAACATTATCAGATGGTCTTAGAGTAGTGGTATGTTCAGAATGGCGTATAGAAAATATTGGAATATTTTTGAATAAAGCAAAAGAATTGGGTTATACAATAAAAACTGTTAAATAGGAGAATATTTGCCTTCCAGCCAGAACTTGACAAAAGCAAGTGTGCCATGTTATAATTGGTAGAGTTTCGCTATATATTTATTAATTTTATATCATATTGTTACACGAAAATAACTGAAAATATTTTACTTCCTCCTCAGCCAGAACTGGACTTATTAAGGTGTCACATGATACAATTAAATACTTTCTAACTTGAAGCGTTATCAACTGTTAGGTGTAATCATCGTAACAGTTGATAACAGGTTGACGGTTTACCCTTGGGTCACGCCCTAATCCCGTCATTTTTTATTCTGCGGAGGTGTACATGGGCAGAGAAAATACAATTGTTGTTACAGCTTATGGAACAGGAGACGTAATAGATAAAATTGCTATAAGTATGTTTGAGAATGAATTCGATTGGAGAAAATCTGATAATGCCCGTACTTATTGTATAATGACAAACAATATGGAGCTTTGTGAAGGTAAATGGATTTTTGCAAAAATAGTACCTGCTAATACAACATTTTCATTAGAAGAGTTACTGCCAGTAAAGTTTCATAAAGTAATTTTAAATTTAGAAGATCGCTCTCTACAAAAAGTTATAAGAGAAATTAGCATGGATGAACTTGCAAAGGCAATAAAGAATTGCAGTAATGATATTCTTGAAAAAATATTTATAAATCTATCTGGCAGAGCCCAACAGAATATAAAAGAAGATATGGAACGTATAGGAACTGTCCATGAGATGGAAATGATAGATTGTCAGGAAAAGATTTTAAGTATTATTCGACATTTGCAGAATACAGGGGAAATAATTGTTAATAAATTTTAATCTTTTAAAATATTTAGAGTGTAATAAAGGTGAATATAAGAGAACACGTTAACTTCATAAACGTAAAAACTGGAAATATTGCAGAAGGAATTCTCTATCGCTGTAGTAGTCCTCTTAAAGGCGGTAATAAAAAAGATATAATAGAAACATTGGCAATGGAAGCAAAAATTAAATGTATAATAAATCTTGATGATGTTAGTTCTGTTATTAAAGATTTATCAAAAGATATATTATGGTATAATAAACTTGTTGAAGAGGGAAATGTTATTTGTTTACATATGACATATACAATCCCTGGAGTTAAATCTAATGAGAAAAAATTAAAAACAGCATTGCAATTCTTATTGAATCATAATGGACCTTATCTTATTCATTGTTTTGCAGGAGTAGATCGTACAGGATTTGTCTCTGCGCTCTTAGAAGCATTAATGGGAGCAAATCTTGAAGAAATTTGCAAAAGTTATCTGGCGACTTTTAATTTTGATAATACTATTTTATCTAATATCGAAAAGTACAGCAAAATGAAAAACTTTTTGAAACAATTGAAAACGATGTGTCATGGTGAAAATATATCCAAAATTAATATTCAAGTTGCAACTGAACGGTATTTGATTGACAATATTGGTTTATCCTGTGACGAGGTATTATGGTTGAAGAATATATTGAGTTTAAGGAAAGTCATTACGGGGCGGTAAAAATAACAATCCCAAAACTCAATGTTTGTCAGATAAACCTTAATGAGAGTTATTATTTGTGTGCTTTCTCCTTTTTATTATTAGAGTAAAATAACAGTAGGCAGTGTTTATGGGAGTAAAAACTTCAAAGCCTAGAATAAGTCATGTTATTTTTAAGCTATAAGCGAAATAGTGAGAAATAGCTAAATAACAAAGCAGAGCTTACTGATGAATGAAGAGAGCAATCAATATGTGAGATTTTGAGTATTGTTATATAAATACGACTAGTGTGGAGGGTTTAATTGCAACTAGTAATCGAATTTCCCTCTTTTTTTTTGTTGATTTATAAGTTAAACTTAGCATTATAAGAGAAGATCTTAACTTTCTGTATTATCATATGTATTACAGCGTCATCTTTCAACATTGCAAAAATGACAGCTTAGGTTAAGTTAGAAAAATGAGTAAAACGTGATAAGTTTTTGAGGAGAAGGCAATTGGAAGTAATTAATATTTCTGAATTAAATAAAGGGCTTCCAACAATAACATCTGCTTATGGGCAGACATTAGCAGAAGCTGCTGCTTTTTGTCTTAATAAAAATTCTCATCAAAGTTCAAAATGTATATTAAACTGCATAAAAACATCTAAAAATGATATTGAAAGTTATCAATTGTTTTGGGATGATTTAGACCCAAGAGTTGAGAGTACATATAGTGATTTGGAAGAAGCCACTGAGTATGGTGCTATGGGGATAGCTATACTCTTATCTGTTAAATTAATTAAATTTTCAACTGTAGAAAGATCTATGAAAGGTACAGGAGTCGATTATTGGATCGGTGAAAAAAATGGTGATATGTTTCAAAAAAAAGCACGTTTAGAAATATCCGGAATATTTAAAGGGAATGATTCACAATTTAAATCAAGATTAAAACAAAAATTTAAACAGACAGGAGTTTCTGATAGCTTAGGTTATGATTGCTTTGTATCAATAGTAGAATTTAGTATGCCAAAAGCCTCATTTTTATCTAAAGAGAAAAATTATGAATGAAATTGAAATAATTCATAATAAAGCAATGGATTTAGCTGAGAAAGCAATTTTATTAAGGATTAGAAAAAAAAGTGACGAAGCAAAAGAAATCTTTAGAGAAGCATATTTATTAGAAATGCAAGCTGCTATGCAATTAAATGATATGTATGATTATGAACCATCAAGATCAATAATGTTTAGAAGTGCGGCTTCATTAGCATTAAATGCGGGACTTTTTAGAGATTCTGAGAGAATGATAGCTATAGGACTATCTGGAGATCCTCCAGAATTGATTGCTGAAGAATTAAGAAATTTGTATGAGACCATTAATTTTGAAAGACATTTACAATTAAGAGGGATAACTTTATCAGAGAGTGATGTTCAGTTATCATTAGCAGGTAATGCTGTTAGTTATGGAATGATTAAGGCAGATGAATTTATTAAACGAGCTGAAATATTTAATAATATGACAATAAGAACGGCAGAACGTTTATTAAACAAACCATTTAGAGAAAAAGGGCGAGTACCAAAAGAGATAAAAGATGATTTCGAAACTTACTACTCTGTTCCACGTGCTGCAAGTTTTGCATTAACCTTACGTGTTGGATACAAACCAAGAACATTAAATCTTTTTGAAGATGATGATATTCAATCAAAAGTAATTAATGAGATAATTGAAAATATAAAAATGGTGAATGGCAGAGATGAAAAAATATTAAAAGAAAAGATATTAAATGAAGACTATTTCTTTAATACTCTTGGTTTAATTAAAAAACTATCACCAGATAATAAAGAAGTATCTCTTGTTGGATTAACGACAACAAAAAACGGTAATGACAACATGGTTGCCTTTACACGAGCAACTGAAGAAATAAGGATAACACCTATTATTCATAATTTAGATATCTCTGCTATGGAAGAATTTATTATTTGTGGCAAGTTAGAATATGCAGATGCTAAAAAGAGTGATATCAAATTGGTGACCGATGAAGGAGAATCATATACAATTTGTGTTCCAAAAGGATTATTATCTGATATTGTAAAACCATATTGGGAGCAATATGTGACAATAAAAGGGAAAAAACAAGAAAAGAAAATATTTTTTGAAGATTTACAAGCAGAATAAATGAATATTATAACAGGAAATATTAATGAGAGACATTTTATCAGAAACAAGTTCCGCTAAAATATGGTTATTACAATTTAAAGAACAAGACAGAGAAACTGCCAAATTGATTTTAGATAGTTTAATATATGTGTCAAATGAAGAATTAATTTATGGATTGAGGCAATTATTACAAAAATATATAAATAACTATAAAAATGAATATATTGCTCTTTTTGCAATAAAAGAAGTAATTAATGAATCAAATTATTGGGAAGATTATCTGGATAAACTAGATATTAAGGGTAAGGATGGTTTAGGAAGTGAATCCATTATTACACATTTTTGCACAGATTCATTAAAATTAAGTGAGTTTTTACTTAATCATCCAAGTATTAATGAAATGAAGGATAAAAAATGTAGACATATAGTTTGTATAAATGACATTATAGGCAGTGGAGATCAAGCTAATAGATTCTCTAAATGGTTATATAATCATCCTACTATAAAAAGCTGGGTTTCTTTAAAATATGTTGATTTTAATATTCTCTCTTATGCTGGGACATTAGATGGTTATAATAATATTAAAGAAAACAAGATAATAAAAGATATACTTATTGATCAATACATAGATGACGGTAGGTCTTTTTGGTCTGATGAAGAACGAGAGAAGATTAAAAAGGTTTGCAGGAAATATAGTCCGATTAGAAAATATTCATTAGGCTACAAAAATTATTTTACATTTATTTATTTTAGTTATAAATGTCCAAACACTGCTCCAGCCATTTTATGGTCTCCAAATGAATGTTGGAAAGCTATATTATTGGATAGGCCAGAATTTGGAGTTGATTTAAGAAATTTTAAAAGTTCTGGTTTGGATATAAAAAGAGCAATAGATTATGTAAATATGACTAAACCGATTATATTTAATCGTTTTAATGATGAGGCAAAAATGATGTTAATAATACTAGTTTTATTTACACATAAAAAATACTCAAACGTTATTATAAGCGAAATGTTAGGCACATCAATAACCGAAATTGATAATTTTATTAATGAGCTTTTAAGTATAGGCCTAATTGATAAAAATAAAAAAATTACCAAAATGGGAAAATCATTATTACATTCGGCAAGAAAAATAAAAATTCCATTGAAAGCACTTGACTTAAAAAATGAATTCTATTATCCTAGTCAATTGCGGATGCCAATATGACTCATCTAGTCATCTTTTTGTTTATTACAAAAAGCCTCAGACTCATTATTGAGTTTGTCTGGAATCTGGATTACCGGATTTTTATGGTAAAGCGGACGCATGACTTAAGAGTTGTCATGCCGTCCTTGTCGCTCGTTAGCCTCGCTAGCCGGCATGACAATTCTCGCTGCGCGAGAGAAAAGGATCAAAGTAGATGAGCGATTGGCATTCCGCTCTTTATAGAAGAACTGGAAAAGAGAATGGAACTTCAGATGATATAATAAATAACGCTTTAACAACCGCAAAAAAAATCAATCGAAAAATGCCTATAATACTATCTTTAAAACATTTAGCTAATATATTAAATATTGAATATGCAACATTAAGAGGTTTTACAGAAAGGAGAAGGTTTTCTTATCGTGATTTCATAATCAGAAAAAGAAATGGAGGTTTTAGGCTAATATCAGTACCATGTATAGAATTATTGTACATACAAAGATGGATTGATAAATTTATTTTAAAGCAATTAGATAAAAACAGTTATAGTTTTGCTTATGAATCTGGCATGAAAATTATTGATTGTGCTTCAAAACATTTACGGTGTAAATGGCTAGTTAAAATAGATTTAAGAGATTTTTTTCAATCTTTATCTGAGATACAAGTTTATCATGTTTTTAAGAAACAGGGATATTCTGAGCTTGTATCTATGGAGCTAGCAAGATTGTGTACAAGAATATATAAATTAAAATCTTCAAAATATTTAAATAAATATTGGATTGCACATATAAAAAAATATAAATTTTATTATGATAAAAGAATAGGTAATTTACCTCAAGGAGCTCCAACAAGTCCACGGCTTTCTAATGCGATCCTTTTTGATTTTGATAATGAAATTGCTTCAATCGCTGATGATGTCGGTGTTGTTTATACAAGATATGCTGATGACTTATTTTTTTCAACTACAAATGATTATTCACGTAAAAATGCATTAAAATTAATAAAAAATATTTTTGAGATTTTACCTAAATATGGACTTAAACCTAATAATCAAAAGGTTCAGATTATTCCACCTAGATCAAGAAAAATAGTTCTTGGTTTAATTGTCGATACAAATAAAGTTCATCTACCAAAAGATTTTAAAAAAAAACTGGAATTACACTTATATTATTGTGTTAAAAATCCTAATGAACATACAATACGACGAGGATTTCATTCGATATTAGGATTAAAGGATTATATTTCTGGTCTGTTAGCATATGTAAAATCAATTGAACCTGAATATTATGAAAAATTAAAGAAAAAAAAGCTAATACCAATATGGCCTATTTAATTCATATAAATCTAAAAATTTTATTACTCCCTTAAACCCCCACCACCTTCCCCATTCTCTCCCTCATAGCCATAAAATCAATGGCCTTCTCGGCATGGCTGTAATGTTCCATCATTTTTCGGGTTGAATGTCCAGCAACAGCTTGTATCTCAAGGTCAGAAATGCCGTCCAGTCTACCCAAAGTGATAAAACTATGACGCAGGCTGTGAAAGGTCAAATTACGCCTCTTCTGCTCGCTGGGGACGGCAGGGGCGGACTTAGTACCCTTCTTTCCAGCAGATATACCAATTCCTTCAAGTTCACGCCTAAGAGCGTTACGGAAGAAAGTCTCTCCCATTGGCTGACCGGGGCGGTCAATACTCTCAAATATAAAATTATCTGCGAAGGGGCGGTAGCCTTCGCCGAAGTCAAAGGCTGAGGTTCCCCTCCGAATAGATATTTTACGGACTTCATCCAGTGCTTTTTCAACAATATCAAGATAAGGCACGGTTCTTTCTTTCCCACGCTTTGGCTTCTTCAATCCCTCAACATTTACAAAGTTATTTGTCAGGTTGATAAGACCATTATCAAAATCACCCCATTTCAAGCCCCGTACTTCACCACGTCTCATGCCGCATAGGAGACCAAGAAGAACAGCTAATCTGGAAAGAGGATCAGTTGATTTTACTTTAATCAGTTTTTCTCTTTCAGCAAATGTAAGCACGCCTTTTTCACTTGGGTTGTCAGGAACTTTCTTGATATTTTTAAAAGGGTCTCTATCCAACTCTTCTCTTTCAACAGCATGTCGAACTGCTACACTCATGGTGCTAAGAACAGAATTGATTGTACGGGCAGACACATTCTTATCAGCAGCCCAAGTCATCCAGTCTTTAATAACTCCGGCAGTAAGTTCACGCAGAGTAATCTTCTTGAATTTGGGAAAGAGTTTGATATGGATTCTTACATTCCCTTCATTCTGCTGCACATAGTATGCAGAGAGAGGTTTCTTCTTTAATACCGCACACTCTTTTACATAAGATGAATCGGGTTTCCAAAAATCTTCAAGATACGAGAGAAAGGGGCGATCAGCAGCTTCTGTTTCAAAACGAATCTTTGAAAGCATTTCGTTTGCTTTCAATTCCGCTTCTCGTCTTCGCTCTTTCTTGCCTTCGACTTTAATACCTGTAGAGCGAGACAGAGTATACTTCTGTGCTTTTTCGTTCCAATAACGAACGTGCCAGATGAGACCGACTCCAGTTTTTTTCTTGTAAATGTAAAACGGATTACGCATATTGTACTCCTTTCGCAAAAAGTGTCACTCCGAGTGTCACTTTGAGGAAACAGTATGATGCGCCATCCGTTGTCGGGTAGGCAAGTCCTTACTACATAAGGATTTAGAGACTGGAGCTAAGGGGAATTGAACCCCTGACCTCTTGAATGCCATTCAAGCGCTCTAGCCAACTGAGCTACAGCCCCGTATTTTATCACTCTATTAAATTTATGCGCTTATGTCAACTGGATGAAATTGCGGGCGATGTGCGGTGGTTTATTGCGTTTTATAATGCTTGGACTTATAATTACCTTATGTGGCATCCTAAAATGACGGATTTTGATGAACGGCTGAAAAAACTTTTCGATGAGGTTGATGCCTACATCGAGGAACTTTACGGCGATAGATACCCATTGAATCCTGTTCGTCCAAGCCGCGGCGAAACTTCCAACCCGGAAGCGGACGGGCTCTTTAATATAGGCGCTAATTTTACTCCGGGTTTTACTTCAGAGTTTGGCCGCGGCTACCTGATTGATATATTAATATCTACATTGGAAAAAGTTGACGAAAATGTACGCCGTGAAATCTATGAAACCGCGACTGAGAAAATTAGAGAATTATTACTTGTTTATTTTCCGGAACGCGAACTTGTCATAAGGCGTGATGGAAATCATTTTAAGATTCAGGGGGATTTCAGCCTGGGGAGCGTTTGATAAAAATGCGCAGATTCCCCCTGTTCGCTTTCTAATTTACAATAAGTTCATTCTCGATCAATTCAGCGGCGCCCGTGCTGTTGTAACCTTCAACTTTCATCATAACTTCGTAAAGTCCTCCTGACATATCCAGTCCCAGTTTTGTCCATTCCTCAAAATGTCTGGTAACGGAGATTGTTCCGCTTGAACGTTTTACTGTACGAACGCTTATATATTGAACAAAATCGTAACGGCCGGAACCTGCTATAGCAGGTTGTTGGTACATATCGCGGGTATATACGTCGTATGTTCCTTCACCTTCAATTGTGAAAGTTCCTTTTTTGACGCCGGAAGTTCCAGGATGATAGTCACCCGCGTAATTTTCGACGATATAATATTCAACTAACGGATTTCTTGTCCAGCCGTAAACGCTGAGATAAGATATGCCTGAAGTTCCGGGATTATATCTGGCGTTATATTTAATGGAAAAGTTCCCGTATATTGTATGAGGTTGATTGGAACCATATCTTTTGCCGCTGCGAAATAAAATATTTCCGCTGCCGCCCCATTCGCATTTAAAAGTTCCGCCCTCTCCAAGCGTCATTTTTCCCGATATATTATTATTGCTCCTCCAGAATTCATAATCGTAACCGTCTTCATTTTTTCCCCTATCGTTTGACGTGAAGACTTCACCGTTGAATTTTGCTTTCTCGGTTCCCTGACAGCCAATTACTGTGAATCCAATTATAGCGGCAAATATAACAACACATATCAATTTGAATTTTTTCATTGTGAATACTCCTTAATTAATTATAACACTATTTTCTACATATTAAAAATAAGGCGAAGGAGATGACAGTTGTAACAATTACCCCCCTCACCCATGATGGCTTAATAAAAACTGATATAAACATACAAAGCTGTGGCAGGGG